>Ga0075122_10000411_pt1 | contig 34249 bp, 32 predicted proteins | sample AntAceMetag02UKB_FD_69790 | JGI IMG/M metagenome (GOLD analysis project Ga0075122, IMG submission 69790) | Saline lake microbial communities from Ace Lake, Antarctica - Antarctic Ace Lake Metagenome 02UKB | ecosystem: Environmental > Aquatic > Non-marine Saline and Alkaline > Saline | place...
GCCGACAAGAAAGTTCTAATCGGACGAGAAATTTCCAAAGGTCTTGGCGCTGGATCGAATCCACGAATCGGAGCCGAAGCAGCAAGGGAACAACAGCAAGATATCAAGAAGAAGCTCGAGGGTTCAGATTTAGTTTTTGTAACGTGCGGACTCGGAGGTGGGACCGGTAGCGGAGCGGCACCAGTCGTAGCAGAGATGGCAAAGAAACAAGGCGCACTAGTAATCGGCGTCGTAACACTGCCCTTCACCGTCGAGGGAGCAAAACGAATTGAAAACGCAATGGAGGCACTTGAAAGAATGGAGGGGATCGTTGATACGTTAATTGTAATTCCCAACGACAAACTTCTAGATCTAGCACCGGACCTGCCACTACCAACAGCATTCAAGGTCGCGGACGAAATTCTAACAAACGCAGTAAAGGGAATCACGGAATTGGTAACAAGCTCTGGACTAGTAAATCTAGACTTCGCGGACATCAAGGCGGTTATGGCAAACGGCGGAGTATCATTAATCGGAATGGGCGAATCAGATTCAAGTGACCGAGCGATGGAAGCCGTAGACAAAGCCCTGAACAATCCACTACTCGACGTAGATATTAAAAACGCACAGGGCGCATTAGTAAACGTAATCGGTGGCAACGATCTCGCGCTAGACGAATACAAGCAAGTCGTTCAGAAAATCGGAGAGCAACTTTCCCCCGACGCGAAACTAATCTCCGGAGCACAAATCTCACAAGACATGGAAAAGTCCCTAAAGGTCATGGTCATAATTACCGGAGTCAAGTCGCCACAAATTTCCGGGGAAAGACTATCAGTCGAAGAAGCACGCCGGAAGGACATGGAGGGCGAACTCGGAATAGAATTCTTCGAGGAATAAATCCCGAAGTTTTAAAAACCAGAGATTTCTTTTAACGGTATGGTAAAGGCAATGAGCAGAAAAATCGTTTCAGCGTTTCATAAATACCGAAGAGTTTGGAGGCTTCTAAAGCGTCCGACAGCAACGGAGTTCAAGACAATTTCAAAAGTCTCGGCGATAGGACTTCTGGTCATCGGAGCGATAGGATTCCTCATTTCGATCGGTATGAAGATGGCCTTCTAATAGATTATTCTCGACTACCAAGGTTTCATATCCAAATCACTACTACCAGCATCAAGTCTAAATTCCAGGCCCTTAATCCTAGGGGAAAACCCTGCATAATGTTCTGGAGAAGGAGCGGTCCTTCTATGCTCTTCCTCTATCCCGAGAATTATCCGACCATCGCCACAAGTAATTTGCCGCCCAGGACTAGTGATCGCATCATCAACCGTAACGACTCTACTATTGCGAACCACCCAAGAATTGCATTCCGGATTTCCTGGCCAATTCTCATCTTTGCCATGGGCAAACCAGTCTAACATCGCATCGGTTCTTCCATCGGCTTGGGGGTCTCCCCAAACGAAAACAAGTGCAGATTGGAACGACGTCAAGTCCAATTTGTCAGACACTCTAAGAACATAATCTTCCGCGCCAATCGATTCATGATCTTTATAACCTGGAAACGCACCAGCTAAACCATATCGGTGAAAGTATATTCTTATAGGGATATCACCTCCTCGCGCAAAATTAGTTCTTTCTACAAATCCAGGTACGTTTTTTCCAAGATAAGTCAGGTCGAATTCTCTCATCTTAGTCTCATCGATCTATCCTTTAAATTAATTTATATACTCAAAGGAGTCTCCTGTGAAATCCTTCTAATACCAAAATATTTAAAAACGAATAATTTCTACCTATTATATCTAGTTCTAAGATTTTCTTTGAACTAGTTGGAGCAAAATGGCAATGGGATTTGACGATGAATTTGACTACCTCGATGATGAGGGCGACAGCAACGCTGCTGAAGATTCATTTGCACCGAAGATCAAGGGTGCAAGCAAACAGTCTCTAGCCCCGGGAGAAGAAACCGAAGAGGAAAAGCCAGAAGAACCCGTTGTTGAAGAAAAACCAAAAGAACCAGAAAAACCAAAGAGAGATTTTGAAAACGTTATTTTTGTAGTAAAAGTTACAACCAACAAGGAAGATAAGGCCCTCGAGATGATCGCCGACAAAGTTAAGAAAAAAAAGGTTGACATCTATGCACTTGCCCGGCCACATGGGCTGAGAGGTTATGTATTCTTAGAGTCTCCAGATAGGGAGCACGCAGAAGAGGCGGTTTTCAATTTGCCGTATGTAAAAGGAATCATCGGAAAAACAGTAACTTACGACGAAATCAAACAGATGCTTGAGCCAGTCGCTTCCGAGATCAAGATCGAGAAGAACGATATCGTAGAAATAATTTCCGAACCATTCAAGAACGAGAAGGCAAAAGTTGTCCGAGTCGACAAGGCAAAGAACGAATGTGTTGTCTCGCTTCTTGGAGCCGCAGTACCAATCCCAGTTACGGTAAAGCTAGATAACATCAGAGTAATCAGAAGGGAGGAGCTCGAAGAAGAATAATTTAAGAATACAAATATTCTTAAACCAACTTCTCACAAAAATATAATGCCACTAATAAAATTACTAGTTGAAGGCGGGAAAATGAGTCCAGGTCCAGCAGTTGCTCAGCAGCTCGGTCCGATGGGAATCAATATGGGCCAGGTAATCTCCGACGTAAACGCGGCAACTTCAGAATTCAAAGGCGTCACAGTTCCAGTTCACCTAAATGTTGATCCAAAAACAAAAGAAGTTTCTATTAAAGTTCTATCTCCACCAACTTCAGAATTAATCAAAAAGGAAATGAAGCTAGAAAAAGCATCGGGCGAAAGACTTAAGCAAAGAGTCGGCAACATGGCGATTGAACAGGTTATCTCAGTTTCAAAAGCAAAACACGCGAGTATGCTTTCAAATGATTTCATGGCGACGGTAAAGTCAGTTCTCGGGACTTGTCAGGCCCTCGGGCTGATGGTTGAGAGCAAGGAAATCAAGGAAGTTTTTGAGGAAATTGCCGAAGGAAAGTACAAGGAAGAAATTGAAGCACAAAAGACAGATGTTAACCCGGAAAAACAGAAGAAACTCAAGGCAGACTTCGCGGAAGTAGAAAAGGAGCAGGAAGCGGTTAAGAAGGCTGAGGAAGAAGAAGCCGCAGCAGCCGAAGCAGCGAAGGCAGAGGCGGCTCCAGCAGAAGGAGAGGCTCCAGCAGAAGGAGAGGCTCCGGCAGAAGGAGAAGCCGCAGCAGCAGAGCCAGCGGCCGAAGAGAAAAAGGAATAACTTTATTAATTCAAATTAATCATCATGATCATGGGGCCATGGTCTAGTCTGGTATGATTCGAGGTTTGGGACTTCGCGACCGCAGTTCAAATCTGCGTGGCCCCATATAATTAGGCTACGAAGTAGCCTAATATTTAGGAAGCATGGCAGATTTGATTTTCAAATCCGAGCGATTAGGTCTTCGACTAAAGAAAGACTCCGGAGACCTGAGCGCGAGCAGTGGCCCCTAATGGGATTGCAAAGCAACCCCACAATAGGACTGCAGATTTGAACCTTGGTTCAACGTCTGCGGCGAGTCGATTCGCTCCGAGTAACACAAGAACAAAATATAGTTACGGGGTGTAAATCGCGAGAAAAGCCCCATATTATTGGAGCACAAAACACTAAAACAAAATGGCAGTAAAGAAGAAAAAAATCGGCGCGGCAGGAAGATTTGGCGCAGGATACGGAAGGGTAAAGCTAAAGCTTAACGCAGTCGAGGCTAAGCAGCGAACTAGGCAGGACTGTCCGTTCTGTAAAGGCCGAGCAAAAAGACAAGCCAAATCAATCTGGCTTTGTTCAAAATGCGGAAAAAAATTCGCCGGAGGAACATTCCACCTAAAGGACTAAATAGTCTTTAGGCAAATAATAACATGGCAACATACAAATGCTTTCACTGCGGAAAAAAGATCAAGTCGGCCGACCTAGACAAAAGATTCGTCTGCCCACACTGTGGTTCGAGAATTTTCTTCAAACCAAGAACTAAAATGAAAACCGTAAAATCAGATTAAAATGGCAGAAGACGCACCAGTAAACCCAATGGCGAACCTCGACGAGGAAACCCAGAGAAAGATCCAAGAGCTCCAGATGATGGAGCAAGGATTCCAGCAACTTCTAATGCAGAAAAATGCGTTTTCGATGGAAGGAAACGAAACAGATCTAATAATCAAAGAAGTTGAAAAGACTGAAGGGGAAGTCTCAAGAATAGTCGGAAACCAGGTTGTAATAAAAACGACAAAGGAAAAGGTTCTCGAAGATATGAAGAAGAAGAAAGAACTTATCGACACGAGAATGAAAACTATCACCGAGCAAGAGAAAGAATTTTCCGAAAAAATTGAGAAGCTTCGAGAAGAAGTCATCAAAAAGATCCAGGGATAATTTTGGCGACTATTATTAATTATAACCTGTATCACCGACGACAGTCCCCAATATTCCCGCAAAAATAATTATTCATTCTATCACATAAATACTTAAATACTGAAGCGATGAAAATATAGTATGGTATTCGGAAAGCTAAGAAGGATGATGGGGGGCGAAGATGAGCTCTCTGCGGACTTTATCGAAATCGATCTAGAGAAAGAGAAGTCAGACTCCAAGATTCTTATCAAGACATTTATCCTAAAAGTCTACGAGGACATCAACCCGATCCTTGCAGCTCTTCGAGAAGGATACACAATCGCAGTTATCGACATCAAGACACTTAAGTCCAAAGATGTTGTTGAGCTAAAGCGAGCAATCTCCAAAATCAAGAAGACGGTCGAGGCACTTGACGGAAAGATCGCAGGATTTGGAGAAAACACAGTTATCGCAACACCTTCAAAGGTATTCGATATTCAGAAGGGTGCACACGAAGTAGTCGAAGCGCCGAAAGAAGGCATCGAACGATTCTAGACCCCAACTCTGCCCCGGTAGAGGTACCTACAGGGTTAAAAACCCCCAATTAGTTCTCCTTTTATGAAGACAGTATTCATTGAAACACGCAGAAAATTCGAGGACTCAGAAATAGACCTATATATATTAGACAAGCTTCCAGGCGAAACAATCTCGCTCGCCGCAACAGTCCAATATCTAGGCTTGATCCCAAAGGTCAAAGAATACATGGAGTCAAAAGGAAAAACCGTCACGGTCAAAAAAGGCGCTTATCACGAAGGCCACGTTCTCGGCTGCAACTCGGTAGCGCTCGATAAATCAGCCGACACACTCCTACTAATAACCGACGGAAAATTCCACGCAATGAACAACGCGATCCAGCTGCAGAGAGAAGTATACGTATTCACCACAAAAACACTGGAAAAAATCGAGCAGGAAGAGCTCGATGTCCACAATAAAAAAACAAAAGGCAAACAAACAAAGTTCATAGCAGCCGACACAATCGGACTTCTAGTCTCATCAAAACACGGCCAGTGCAATAAATCCGCCGACAAAATCAAAACCCAAATAGAAAAATCTGGAAAGAAAGTCTACGTATTCGAAGCAGACAATATCAACACAACAGAATTCGAAAACTTCCCCCAGATCAAAATGTGGGTGAACACCGCATGCTTCGGCCTCGCACAAGACGACATGAGAATAGTCAACTTAGTAGATATATTAGAGTTTCTAAAATAGTTCAGTTGCCCAGGCCGCAAATTAATTTTTTAGTCGTAGTGTCGTGCGAAGCATGACGGCGACGTCAAGGAAAATTAATTTGCATTAAATACGATATGAGAAGTTTCATTTTCTATAGAAAATGTAATTTAGAAAATCGCAATCGGAGGAGGCTACTTGTAGGGAACCTTAGGTTCCGTCGAGTTAGACTTTAGATATAGCAAACACTGTTTTCAGGGCGACAATTATTGTGGCCGGCACAAACAGAACCATCAAGGATATCAGAATATTTCTTAGCGTGTTCACGACGACATTCGCTCTAGCAATAAACATCAGCGGGCCAGTCGCAAGTGCACCGACGATAACTAACGTAAGGCTGGCAAGCAGAAAGGTCTGAGAGTTTTTGTCGCCGACATTCATAAATCCAACGAAGATTCCGATCACAACAAGCACGGTATAAAAGAAGCTGCTAGCCTGCTCAAGAGAGTTGTTGCTAAGCATCCCGAGTATGATCGCGATCACAACTCCGATTAGGAACGCATATGCACCAAGAAGATTCTCCTTCGACCTGACCATGTTCTACCGACGACAAACACATATTTAAAGCTTTCTCAAGAAGAAAATAACTATATTTCAGAAAACGAAAACTTTATAAACTATTGTAACTCCAAAATTACAACATGAGCAAAAACACATTTGCACTCTTCGGAATTTTGGCGGTTTTAGTCCTAAGCCTAGGACTTGCAAGCGCAGCCGCATTGACAATTACAGATGTTAACGCTCCAGCTTCTATCGCAGAAAATGCAGGAAGCTTCGACGCGACATTCAACGTTACATACAGCGGAACTGCAGCTAGCGTTATGGTTTCTTTCGACGACTCTACGGCAAGCATCGGACAGGTCGTAATTCCGGACACTACATTCATCGCAGGAGAATCTAAAATAGTAACAGCTTCAATTTCTAACTTCGCAAACTTGGGCGGACAAACGCTTGACGCAGTAATAAACGCAACTACAAACACAAGCGCAAGGGCAAACGAATCATTTTCTACATCAATCACAAACGTTGTCGTTACAAACGATGCGCCAACATGTGAAGCTGGTGCTAAGGGAACAATCGAAATCTCAGAATTCGAAATGAGCAACCTGGGCGAAGGCGAGGATGACGAATGGGAACTCCTTGACGAAATCGAGCTTGAGCTTGTTATCGAAAACACAGACCGAGACGATGACGTTAGAGATATCATAGTAGAAATGTTTATTCTAGACGACAGCGGAAACGATGTTACAAACGACTTCGATATTGACGAAGAAAAAATCGACCTAGGAAAAATCTCGGACGACGACGAAGAAATCGCACTTTTCAAAATCCCAGAAGTTCCTGCAGATATTGATGACGGAGACTATAAAATTTACTTCAAAGCATACGACGATACAGCTGAAGACGAGCAGTGTGCTATGGAATCCTCAGATTTTAGCGAAGACTCATACCAGAAGATTGAAGTTATAAGAATAGACGACCCAGCAGTTGTCGTGAAAGCTGCAACAAAAATCGTAGCTGCCTGCGGAGACAAGAATGTTGAGGTAAACTTCGAAGTATACAACTTGGGAAGCGACAAGGAAGACAAGGTTTTAGTAACAATTGAAAATGTAGCACTAGGTGTTTTCGAAAAAGCAATAATTGACGGCCTAAGATCAGGAAAGAAGAAGGACGTTTCATTCACATTCGATATGCCGGAGACACTATCCAAGACAAAATATGACCTTGAGATTATGACTCACTACGACTACGACGACGACGAGGACGAAATGGAGACAGTCTCATATGACGAGGATTCAGACGACCTCGACAAATCATTCGCAATAAGAGTCGATGTGGCAAGCTGCGCAGGACCTGCACCTTCAGTCAGCGCATCTCTCGAGTCAGTGGCAGAAATAGGCACAGAGCTAACAATCAAAGCAACAATTACAAACGAGGGCGACAGCCAGAACGACTTCGTTATATCCGTTTCAGAGTTTGAATCATGGGCAGAACTTGTAAGCGTTTCTCCTCAGAGCACAAACCTCGACGCCGGAGAGTCGCAAGAAGTAATCGTTAAGCTAAATCCTACAAAGGAAGGCTTCCAGGTTTTCAAGATAAACACTATCTCGGACGGCGAGACACACGACCAGCAAGTATCTGTGACAATCGCAGGAGAGCCAAACATAATCCCAGGGCTAAGCGACACACTATTTTACCTAATCATAGCAATCATCGTGATCATCCTTTTGATCCTGATTACACTTATCGTGAGGGTTTCTCAGAGATCCGGCCGAAAAGCAGAGTTCTAAGAACTTTTTTAAAGATCTTACCCATCAACTTTTATGGATCTTCAATCTAAAAAAATATCCGGACTATTCATAAGATATATTATAATCGTTCTCGTGGGCCTAGGAAACCTCTATGTCTTTTACAAGATTTTAACACCGCTAACAATACGCGCCGTCGCACTAGTTTTGAGTATATTCACAGACCCGTTCATGCTCGGCAACACAATATATACCGAATACGCCGCCATAGAACTCATACCCGCGTGTATCGCCGGGGCAGCGTTCTACCTACTCTTTATTCTAGTGATGTCAACACCAGGCATCAAGCCCCTGAAGCGCCTAGGGCTTCTCCTAGCGACACTGGTGGACCTTTTCATATTAAACGTCATCAGAATACTAATACTAATAACCCTGATCCAGACTCCGTCGTTCGAGACAGCCCACTGGATATTCTGGCACGTAATATCGACAGTATTCGTCGTGGGCATCTGGATAGCATACGTCTACATATTCAAAATCAAATCAATCCCGATATACTCAGACATCAAATATCTAGCCGGCCTAATAAAACCAAGAAAGAAGTCCAAGCGAAGCAAAAAGAACTAGTAGTCCGGCAATCACGACTCCAGCCGCAATTGCAGCAAAACTCTTTTTACGATCTAGTCCAAGGATCCACGCGATAAGGGTTCCCGTCCACGCACCAGTGCCGGGCAGCGGTATCGCAACAAACGCGACCAGAGCAAGATATCCCCAGCGATCGAACCTTCTCCAAACATCTCCCGCCTTTTTCCGAGTTCTTTCAACCCACTTGCCGACGACAAAGCGATAGGGCCTAAGGCGCATAAAAGAGTCGTGCAGAAAGTCAAAAAACAGGAAAAGAAGAAGGACGACAAGAATATTCAACACAACAACCAGCAAGAAATAAGGCCAAATAGAAAGTCCGTTACTTAAGCAATATTCGACCACGAAAGGAAGCCCGCCCCGCAATTCAAAAATCGGCAGGATAGTCAGCAAGAGGCCAATCAAAATCTGAGCGTCCATTACCGGACTCCGCTAAAATCCTCGACACTTTTGACCATGAATCTCTCAATCGGGCTTATGTCGTCACAGTCTTCGACATAAATACGGTAACAGTATGGATTATCGTCGTTTCTAACAACCTTGGACTCGCCAAGCTCTATAATAACAACAGTTTTATCTGAAACAGTATTGCATAATCCGTATAATCTATCGGTCTCAACGGCAACAAATTGATCGGTGGATCCAGGATGTATCGAGCCGACGCCAACCCCCTGGGCAAGAAAAGATCCAAGATCAATCATAATCCTCGAGACTTCTCCACGGCATCTATCAATCTCCGGGGTCAAGGATACGACCGCGCCATTCTTAAACTGGTCAAAAACACCGACAGTCTCCACGGCATTATCTCGCGGATCCTCCCGAAGGAAAATATTGTACATAAGGTCGGCATTGCTCGGGGATACAAACCTGCCGTGATAAATATCAAAATGCTCGTAACTTTCCTCAGTCCAGTCTATCCCAGCATATTCATAGGACTTAGAGCCCTCGATCCAAAAATACGGGATCAAAACAGCCGCAAGCACGATTATAATTCCAAAAACAATCCATGCGAATTGGGCGTTATCATTCACGCCGGACTTACCTTCCGCCTTTAGGGTCATATTCTTTATTGTCTCAACCTTTACGCGAGAAGTCTTCCCTTCGGATTTCTTACCTGTTTTCTTCTTGACCATATAAGTTTATATCTAATTAATTTTTAAAGCTTTGTAGAGAAAGGCATCCGCGCCGATAGCACCACCGGAAATATAGACGCAATTATTATCACGACGGACACTCGCATCACCATCCCCAAAGATTATCAAATTACTATCGCAACTCTTTTCCGGCAAATCACCCTCGCAAACAGTGCCGTTCAGACAAGCCTCCTGGTACCGAAGGATGAAGGGATCTAGGTTTCTGAGTATTTCATTGGCGCCGATATCCGGAGTTACAAAGTAAAGAGGCTGATTCACATAAAGGTTCAAGTCATAATCACCCTCGACAGACACATTTTTGACCTCAGATGGCAAATTTCTAAACGAAAACACCTGGTCTCCGATCGACGCCTTCCACAGGTTATTTATTCTAAAGAACTTAACGCCATTTTCTTCTGCGGCCGATTCATCGTCGCTATCCTCACTCATAAAGGAATAGCCCAGCGTGCCAACAACCAACAAGGCAACCAAGACGACTCCAGCAATCAACTGATTCCGCTTCCGCTTCCGCTCGACTTCGTCCTGAGTTTTGATTCTCCTCAACATCACTATTCAAGAAAAAGTCCATTTAAATTCATTTCTATCCTCGAGACTTCCGTCCGAGAGGAGAAAAAAAAAGAAAAAAAAAGAAAAAAGAAGGAAAAAATTTCCTTCATAAGTTTTGATTTAAGCAACAGTTGTCACAAGACTTGCAGATGTAGCAGAAGTACCCTTGTATTTCACACCAGACGTTGTATCAACGACGTTGTTCAACAAGAAGTCCTTAGCCTTAGTAGTATCCGCAGCATTATAACCAGCAACCAATAGAGCAGTCTTACCGGATCTCGTGAAAGATTCGATCAAAAATTCTCCAGCAGCAACACCAGTCATAGTTGTGAACTCAGCTTCGCTATAAGCTCCACCAAGTAATTCAGCAGCAACAGAGTTGATAGCAGAACCACCAACAACAATCAAGTTCTTTCCAGCAGCGGAAGCAACCTGATTATCCTTAACAGTCATAACTCCTGCCTCACCTGTAGTAACGGCATCGCCGTCAGCAACAACTGAAACAATAGCATAAACTCTATCACTTGGAACACTGATAATAACCTCGTCATTATCAAGGCTTGATTCGGGTGTCTTAACGATTAGACCCTCAGCAGTAATAATGTCGTTGTCATATACGCCAACAGCAACATCACTAATGTTCATGTCTGTAGAAACACCGTCTTCCTTATCTGTAGCTTCAACATGTCCACCGAACCATTTAAATTCTCCAGTGGTATTTGAAACAGCTTCACCACCAACATTAAGAGTAATGTTTTGAAGTGAACCGTCATCAGTGAAAGTCAAATTAAGACCTCCACCACTCATGTCAGCAGTTATAGCGATTGTAGAATCACCGAAGATTAAATCCCCGATATCAACATTTCCTACTAGATCACCAGCTGTAGCAGTCGCACCAGCAGCCTCAGTTCCATTTTCAAGTTCCCATGCCTGGATAAACCTTGGGTTTGCACCAGTAGTAACATCAATATCACTGTAGTAAAGTTCTAGAGTTGCATTATGGAAATCCTCTGGGTTTTCACCCTGAGCACCATCCACAGCAGCTCTAAGATAAATCTTGTCAGTTTCCTGAGAACCATTAGTCAACTTAATAGCGTCATCTGAGCCGCTTACGGCTTCAACAACCAAGACGTAACCGTCTGAAACTTGTTGAGTCTCTGAAGTCTCAGTGCTATTCCAAAGATCTAGTTCATCAAAGTAAACTTTGTAATCTGTATAAGTTACTTCAGTAATACCATCGAATTGTACAGCCGCGAATCCATTAGGGAAGATGTAACTCCCACCCTCATAAACCACGTCATCTGTATCTCGAGTTTCCTTCTGATTGTACTTAACACCAACGTAACCATTGGCAACAAGCGGACTAGAGAAAGTCCAGATCCAATCTGGATTGTCCTCATCTTCACCGACAAATGCTTCTCCAGCCGAATACGACTTAGAGATGTCAGAACCAATCTGAAGAATTACTTTGCTAGATTCAGGAGCGTTTGAGTGGTAACCGATACTCTTAACCCTAACTCTCATGCCATCGATCTTCTCGGTGGAAGAGGTAGAGATTAATTCTCCGTTAACCTGAGCGTCAGCGCTAAAGACATCATCAACAGTAAATGTTTTACCGTCAACAGTGACACTTTCGCCGATACCCAAAGAAACTTCCTCGGATGTAACTACTGTAATAGCAGTCGCAGATAAAGCATCAACTTCGTATTGTTTGCCTAAGATAGTCAAATACAAATCATCAGCTAGGGCGTTGCCTACAGCCGAAGCATTTGCAAATGCAGTCTCAAAAACATACCTATACTCAAGTTGCTTATCGTTAGTCATTGCAAGATTCTGCGCATAATCATTATCATCAAGAGTAGTGTTGATAGCCATTGTACCAACTCGGATCTCTTCATGAATGTTATAATTATCAGAACCAGATGCACCTCCATCGTCCCAACTGATTTTTTCGTCAAGTAGAGATGGAATCTTACTGTCTGTTAAGGCAGCAGTGATCTTTCCGGCAATAAGAGCCCCTTTCAAGGGAATTTGATCTTCTGTAATACCAGAAGCACCGGACAATGTAGTCACGGATGTTCCGACAGCAGCAGCATCAAGGTCAGCAGCAATACCAGAAGCAGCAAGATTATCTGCGGCATCGGCATTTGCACCAACAACAATAGCAGTGTTACTTGTAAAAGGAGTTGGGTAAGAAGCAGCAGCAGCCGCACCTACAGTCATTCCAATTAGAGCAGCACTTCCTAAAACTGTTATAGCTTTTCTAAATATTTTATTCATTATTTTATTAAACCTCCTTTCAGCACCATTAGGTTAGCCGCCTTGTTCAAGGCCGTGTCGAAACACGTTCGGAATTTTCTAATAGCCTGGCCGGAAAAACTTTTGCTCTTAACAATAATTTCTTATTGCAACGAAAATAAATTTTCGAAGAGTAAAAGTTTTTGTGCTTATAACTAGGGAGCGTTATAAGTATGTTATCACTAGGGTCCCTTTATGTACACTGACTAGTCAATGCATTATTGATAAACAATAACGCCTAAATACACTACACGTTTTTCGTTTATAAAGTTTACTCCTCCACTTACGGCAAAATAGTCCGAAAATAGGCGTTATTCGAGGGTTTACTTATAAAGCTTGCGTTGTCACGACAGAATATAACAGGTTGGGGAGAGTCAAGATTTTGGGCCATGGGGCCAAGGAGATATATAGGGTAGAAAATCCCATATATCTGTAAAACATAAGATTTATATATCTAAGAAACCATACCCCATATATAAAAAAGCTTAAAATGGCAGAAAAAAAGAGAACGAAGGTACGATATGTTGATGTGAATGTCAACAAAGATAGTTTCGTTTCAAAGTTAATCGGGACCAAGAAAAAGTTCGACGCATCGGACGTCAAACTTCTCAGGAGCATATTGAGCAATGAAAAAGCGCGAATTCTTTATGCGATAAAGACCAAAAAGCCCGGGTCAATTTACGGCCTCGCAAAGCATCTTGGACGAGATTTTAAATCCGTGAGAGATGATGTCAAACTCCTAGAGAGGTTCGGGTTTATAGAGTTTCATTCTGAAAAAACAGGCAAAAGAGAAGCCCTGAAGCCGGTCCTGGTGATCGAGCGCCTGCAAATAATGATAGATATCTAGGAGCAGATCTTCATCCTAATAACCAGCTTCTCAGAACCAGAGACAAGGTTCCGCTGAGCGGAAGAAACGCTGCCGGTACAGTTCCCTTCAAAAATTCTCAGAATGCCCTGCTCGCCTCCATCATCGCGCTGAAGAAAATCAAGCTGATAGGCACTGGCGGAAGCATCGCTCTTCAGCAGATCAGTCACAACGGCCCTAAGGCTCTCGTTTAGGTAGTCGCACGCGTCCTTGCCAAGATTACTACAGCGATCGTTGTCGTAACAACTCTTAAACAAATCCTCGAAGTTATCAAACCTCGGTTCAAAGGATATCGCGCAATCAGTTGTCTGCCTCATGATTGAGCTCAGCATCCTATCAACCTCAAGGCTATTCCCGCTTTCAGGAGTGTTGTTTATGGACATAATAAGGAAGATCATCAGCCCGACCACCACAACTACAACTATCAAGGCGAATCCGACCATCTCCTGCTGCCCCCGAACTCCGGCAACCGGGGTACACCGAGCGGTGCGAGCCCTATTCTTCATCTTCATCATGAATTGTTACCCCCACCAATAATTTACCAATATCACAACGATCATAAACGTACCCAGACTCCTTCAGCTTCTTGCAAATCGAGACATAGGTCGAAAATTCCTTCACATTCCGCTGCCCGTTATCGAAGATCTCATAATAATTGCAATCCGCACCCGGGCACTCCACGACGTTATCGAACGCTGGGTAAACCTTATACACCTTCACCGACGCAACCGGCCAAAAATCAGTATAAACCCTACTGAGGTTAGAATTAGTCATCACCTTCAACTTATCCTCGTCAAGGCAGAAATCCTCCCTCGAGTTACAGTTCAGCTCGGTCATATCCGCAACAACCTTCATCGAAGAAATCGCTTGATCTTCGTGTAGCTGTTCGGCACTGCTCTTTATGTCCTTGAACTGCCAACCCACGAAAAACAAGCCGACCAGGATAAAGAAGAAGAACACGGCCATAATCATAAACGCCATCTGCTGGATCTTGAACTGCCCACGAGTGTTGATTCTTCTAACCCCTACCATACCCCACACAACTCCTTGTCATTTTTAACATCAATTGACTTCGCCGCCATATTCAGCCCAGATAAATCCCTGGAGCTCGCATTACCGGTAGCCGAAGCCCAAACACTCAAGCTCGGTTTCAAATTGCTATCACATCCTCGCGCGTCCATTAAATCGACCTTACCCATCAGCTCAACGGCGATAATCCCAGTTCGATACAGCAATCTCTTAACATTACATTCATAAACGACGCGGTCAGAGAAAATAGCCGCCCACATTAGATTCCCAACAAAATGCGTTTCTGCGCCACCCCGCTCCACCTTGCCAGTGTCATAGCTAGAATCACACCCGCTCCCACATGTACCGTAGACAGTCATGTCACAGTCATTTCCGAACCCGAAACAAACCCGGACATTTTCTTTACCGGTACAGTTCCCAGCCTCGACGTTCGGAAGATTCATATTAATAACTTCGTCAACAATCTCATCGGGAGCATTCGCAAAACAATAGCTATCAGAGGTCAAGAAAATCAGATCCGCGACTTTATACGGGAACTCGAAAGGCTTAGAGAAAACATAATAATCAAGCCCGTCGCTCCGCTCAGCAGAAAAGATATACTTATTATGAATCGAGGTTGCCCCGCCAGCCAAATTCCAATCCTCATCGGCATCCGGCCGACTCGCAACTGAAATATCGTTCCTCCCGAATCCATCATCATAACAGAAATTATTTATTCGCGTCTCTTCTCGAAATTCAATTCTTCCCGTAGAGCCCTCAGAAAATCCAGCCTGCAGCGGATCCGTCAAAATAGAAATACTCTTCGCGATTTCCGTATCCGACTGATACTGCGCCGTATCGCTAAACTGCATCGCGCCATAAATTGCCAGGAACAAGATAGCCCCACCAGCAATTATCGCAAAAAGCCAGACAAAATTAAACTGCCCCCTAGAGCTCATTGTAATGTCACCGAGCGATCGTAGAAGCCCTTCTTGATCCTCAGGCCACCCGCAGCGTCGACACAATAGGGATTCAAGGTCGCAGTCATTTTACTAATGTTAAGATGGTCAATCAATTTCCACTCCATATCCTCGGCATACTCCGGCGGCACCAAGAAAGTATTGGCCTCATAAACCTCATAATTCTTTATCTGTTCGTATTCGGGACCGGGATTAGTTATGGGCCTAGAAAGGTTCCCGAAACAAACCCGCTTTATTCCCGAGGGCAAGTCTATATCAAAGTCATTCTCGCTCGACTGACCATTCCAAGCATCATTAACTTCGTTCTGCAAGTCTCGGTAAAACATCCCGACGGTTGACGAGTCACCGATGTCGAGAAAACCGGCAACCGCAATGAACGCGATTACGATAAAAATAACTATCAAGAATATCGCGAATATCAGCCCGAAAGGCATTCCCATTGTCTGCTGCCCCCTCTTTTCCATAGACGGTAAAGGAGTATGTTCTTTATAAAATTATGTTGATCAAGACCGATCTAGTTACCATACCTTCCAACGAAACTATAAATATATTCAGGATCTTCGCCCATATCAAACACGAAGCTATACATCTGCTCCGTATCAGAAACCTCTACGACCTCGTAAACAAAATCGTTATCGTAAGCCAGCTCAGAGAACTGCGAGATAGGAATTGAATTCGGGAATATTTCGTGGAGCACCATCGCCTCGCCGACCAAGTCGTAATACTTCTTGTAATCGAAATCTACCCCTCTTCTGAACTCGCTAAACTGCGTGACCGTATCGCCCTTCTTGGCGTATACCGGATAAATCAACCTCGCGTCGACATGCCCGTCGTCAATACTTACCTCAACAGACTCGACACTATCCGAATTAACTTCGTAAGTCCCGTTAAAGACCGCAAAATCATTTACGCACAAAATAGTACTAACCCGAACGGCATATTCCAGCTGCTCTTCCAAAACTTCGATCGACGGCATCTTGCTCGCCCCATCAGACCAGTAAACCGGCACAGTCAAAAAACTATAATTCACATAATCATCTGCCCGCAAAAAATATCCGCCCTGCAGCGAATTGAAATAAATTCCTTCTTCGATAGCCCTAGAAAGACACTGCTCAACTAATTCCGACGGAGTTTCCGGCACGCCCTCCACGCCGCTACTCGAAATCCCGTCTCCGATAAAAACAAAATACGCTATGACGGCAACAACAATCAGTATCGCAACTATAACAAAAATAGTCACTTGCCCCCTTTTTTTATTCATATTCCATCTAGTCTCCCAAAAAGTTCCGGCTCGGCCTAACGATCGCCGAACAATCAGCCTCCTCGTTCCTGAACTCATCCCTACACTTAATATGGTAAGTCTTATCCTCAGCCCACTCGGCAACATGCGTCGTCGAGTTCGCGTAAGGCATCGCCGTCCCCTCAGAAATCGGGAAATCACAATCCTCAAGACTGTAAGCGCACTCACTTTCTCGAACAGTCACGATCTTAAGCAACTCATCCTCTTCGTAGATCCTCGCGATCACCGGCGCATTCGTATCGATATCCAACTTAAACGTCGTCGTATTAATCGCGGCGTTTCCACCCGAATCGACACATTTAATATAGTAAGTATGCGCCCCGGCGCCAAGATCCTGCCTCTGTGTGTGGATACCATCAACATTATCCGTGTCGAAGAACATCACGTAATCACCGTCGGCACCAGTAGTTGAATAGTAGCAGATAGCTTGGCCGCTGTCACATCCGAACAAGGTCTCCGCGTAAAGTTCAACCGGAGCAGGATTCACAGCGCCGAAGATAGTCCCATTAGGTCGAAGGTTTTTCATCTTCAATCCCGAGCTCCCCCGAAGGTTAAACACATAGCTCTGGCGGTTCTCATTCCTATCATTAACATCAGCGGCCCTAGGCTGGTCCTTACACCGAACATAAAACTGCGTCGTGTCTCTCGAAAGCCCCGTCAAGCTAGCCCGGCAAGTAAACAACTCAAGAGCATTTACCTGGTACATATCATTATTACAAACCATCGCCTCCTCCATATTGTCATAACTCTTGTCCTCGTGGCTCCACTTACAATCAGCCGGTTCATTCACATAGAAGTCGACATCGGCATTATCCTGATCCTGCGCAACACATCCGTTATTCAAAATCGAAGTCGCCTTAACCTGCGGAGCCGTGTTGTCCGGGCTCGGATCGATACAGAACCTCACCGCGTACTCAGCCTCATTCGCATTCCCGTTCGCGTCCTTACACCTAATAAAGAAAGTCATCTCCTTCCCGTTCTCAAGCACAAACGAAGAGTTGGCAAAGGCGGCTGCGCTAGGCAGAGAGAACCGTTCCGTGTGGTTGTAACCGTAAAGATTGTTTCCTCCGAAGTATCCCCGCATGTCATCAAAGTGCGTTGTGTGGTTATAATCAATCTTACATTGCGCCGGCTCGTCGGTAACGATACCGAATTTCAGCGGAGTAAAAGCCTTCAGGCAACCATCATCGCTGTCATTTGTCCTAATAATTTTGAACCCAGGCCCAGGTGGCGAGTTCTTAACCTCGGTATACTCATGCCCAAAGGTCAACTCTCCATCGAACGGCATAATCTGTGGCGGACTAACATCACTCGGACGCACATTCACACACATCTCCTGCTCGGTTCCCGGATTCACGATACCGCAATTTTGCCCAAGAGACTTACACCTATATTCAGAACACGGGAGATCATCCGCATTACATTTCTCACAATCACTCTGTCCCGACGGAGCCTGCCACGGCAAGCATTCGAAAGTCACGACCTTCTTGTCTTCCTTTCTGTATAGCATAACGAAAATAGCGGCCCCGACGCCAACACCAATTAATCCAGCCCATCCAGCGCTAAGTCCTCTTGTCGCAAGAACCTTGTAGGTAGCCGCACCGCCAGCCAGTCCAGCACCAAGCGCATTACTGTTATCACTATTGAAGCCAAGAATTCCACCAAGCATATACCCAAGACCGTAAGCTACGACAGCCCACTGGACACCAGACACTATCGCGTCAGTCCACGTTCCACCGCCAGCGCCAAGCCATCCGGATAGTGTAGAGCCAGGGGCACCAGCGGAACCATAAAGCTCCCCGTTTGCGACGGTAACAGGCTTTGTAGATGGATGCGGCCCGGTATACGCAGGAGTCCCATCAGCATTATTGATCGTTGTCTGCCATCCGGTATCAGTCTGCACAACCTGCGCGGTCTGGCCCTTCGACATCGGGATTTCCTGGCCACCAATATTAATCTTCGTTCCGTCGCTAACAGCAGTAAACTTCCCGGCACCTAGCGTCTGACCCTTGCCCCAAACAGGAGTGTCCCGAGAAAGAGTTCGTCTCGACGGGTCCTCAAGCTTGGCTACTCCTGTCGGCGGGGTTGGTGCGGACGACGGTTTTGCGGGAGCGGCTGTGGGGGCAGGTGACCCATCAAGGTCGGCATCAAATTCAAATCCTCTTGCGGCTCCAGAGTTAGAAGGCAAAGAAGAATGCGCGGCAGGTACGTCAGTCGCCAGAGTGCTGCCGGAGCGAAGATTTTCTATGTGATCATAAGCACCCAGCTCGCTAGAAAATGTTTGAGCGCCCGGGGGAACCTTGAGAGGATCTGCATAGCTCCTCACAGTAAGGGTCCCTGTTACGGAGCTTGACTCGACAGCCCATGTGAGTGGGGTAATTTGTGGGGTAACCAGACCATCACTTATAAGATTAAGAGAGCTTGTACCAGAACTAATGTAATCAAATTCTTTTGGGTTTACCCCGGGGATTAATCCTACGCTATCATAAGCGACCCACTTAGATTCACCAGACCCTCGAAAATATACTCGAGAATCATCAGGAGACATAGATTCCATGATCTCATCCCCATCGTCATTGCCAGACAGGTGCCCCTCGACCGTTACCCGTCCAGTCACAGGCGCAATATAATTTCCAGTAATTACCGCCACAACCATTCCGATAAATCCACCACCGGTCTGAACCGATCCGAAACTACCGAACTTCTCCTCGTCCTCGTCAACCGTCCACATATATCCATCATCGGTATACTCACCCTGCCAATTCACATAACCACCACAATCACCAAGCGCAACGCAAATTTCGTTCGCGTCCTTCGCCCATTCCTCGTCCTCACATTCACAATTATCAACACAATCCTTCCCGCCCAAGAGCTTTTCTTCATAAGTTACAATACACCTCGCGCTAGCCTGACCGCAGGTGCCCGACGCACTTCCATTAGACCAGAACTCGAATCCCGGAGGGTAGTTCGGAGCACAGATCCCGTCCTCACGATTACTTTCAGTTTCACCCACATCTTCGTCGTCATCCTCTAGCCCGAAGACCGCTCCAGTAATCGGAGCATCGCCAACGACCTCGCCAGTAATCGGAGCATCGCCAACGACCTCGCCAGTAATCGGAACACTCCTAATAACATTACCCGAAGCAGGAGCGCTTCCCCCGCCACTAAAACTCGAAGCGGTACTTGCTAAGCCGGCAATCTGACCAATAGCCGCACCCGTGTCGTCTTTCCCGCCAGTCGGATTAGAAAACATCTGCCCACCATCAGCGGCAGCATCACCGGCGCCGATGCTCATACCCTCGACCTCGTCAAACCAAGTACAATCCCTAATATCTTCATTGCCGCAATCTTCCTCGTCTAGCTGAGCAGTACAATCCTGCCACCTGTTCACTCGGCAGCCAGCGGTCCCGAAGGCCCCAAGCTCAGTATCCATAGAATCGTCCAAACAAACCTCATTTCTAAAATCAGCACACGGCTCAACCCTGACTTCGCCGTCCACACAAATCTCTCTAAAATGTCTCGACCCGGCAGCATCCTGGCCGTCGCCAGTTCCGCTATCGTAAACACACCACGACTCCCCATTTATCCTCTCGTCGCCGTCTCTATCCGTGCACTCGGTTCTCTGGCAGTAAAAATCACTATCCGCGGGCTTTCCAATCCCAAGCAATCCCTCCCACTGCTCGCATCTTGACCCAAGTAAATATTCGCAGTTTCCGCAAGAATCATCAGACCCGTCATTGGGAGCGCAAACCTCCTCCGGCCTAGCCACCCTTCCGCTGTTCCAGCTTACGCCCTTATCATTCGAATAAACGTTCTCCAAATTTCCGCAAGAGTCAACCCAGTAAACCTTCTGCTGGTGGCATCGCGTCGTCGTCTGTCGCGCACAAGTTGTAGCCAGCTCCTCGGCAGAACAAAGATAATCCTTGTAAAACTTCCTCTCGCTAGATAGTGTAATATTGGTACCGTTAATTTCCTCGATTGTTTCGGCAGCTCCGCACTCACCCTTCGTCGTGAACTCACAGGTCCTCTCAAAATCGCTCTCGTAAACACAAGCACCCATATCCTGAGCCTGCGCCGTCGCTATACATTCAACCTCAGAAAAAATATCAGTTCTATAATCATTCTCAACACCAAATAAAGTTGACAGCCTCTTACATCTTACCAACGGAACAAATGCAGCCTGTTCAGCAAGAACACAACATCCCAACTGGCATTGCGGAACCTCGTGGGCATCTCTCTCGTCCCACGTCCCACCATTCTCGGAGCAAACTTTCTGCGGAGTATTCTCCATACAAATACCCTCTTCAGAATCATAACAAGTCCCCAGCCTACAATACGACGTCGTTTCACAGGAGGTCGGAGAACTCTGATATCCGGAGGTATCACAATTCGCAGCGTCGGTATTCACACAATAAGCACCACCAGTCGTCTTCTCGCAACACGAGCTCGGGTTAGACATAACGCCCTCGGCACTAACCGGCGTCGAAGCATAAATCAAATACGAAAACGCGAACATCGAAAGGATCAGCAAAAATAGCTGGATTCCAGCCTGTGCGCGCCTACTACTTAATCCCATCAGAAGTACCCCGGCGGCCACGCCACACTTCGGCTCGCAAACTGGAATTTAGTTCCAAAATCTTTACTCTCAATAATATAAATCGTCGTCCCGTCACTTTGCTTCAGCTTGTCGATAATATACTCAGGGTAAAAGAGCATCATTTCGCTAACATCAGAGTCTCCGTACTTAGTCTCGTACTGCAGAAGCGAAGTCGCGATCATCAACATCTCATAGAGCGGGGTATTGGTCTCGACGTTAAACCTAGTGAATCTTTGCGACCCAACGGTAGTCGGAGCTTCGATCTCAACCCGGACAACTCCAGGCTCAGCCAAAATATCATATTCGACATCCCCGGAGGTTACATCATATCCCTGCGCCAGAAGTTCATCGACGGAAGAATCATAACAAACACTAATTCTCTCCCGGAGAAAGTCACTCATCTCATTCTCAAAATGCTGTTTCAAAAACGGCTTCTGGATAGTGCACGTCTTGTGGTATTCGCTCGTGTAGCAAAGGTAGGCAATATCTTGCCCCCGGTACATGAAAGTAAAATCAGGGTCAACATACCCGGCGTTAATTCCGAGCCTTTCGATTGAGTCTTCAACGGCATCCCCCACGCATCCTTCAAACCCCAGCCTTCCAGTCCTGTTGGAAATGTAAGTCGGCTCAACCCATAAAAAGAAAACCAATAACGCAGCAACTATTACTATACCTATAATAACAAATATGGTGACCTGCCCCCTTTTATTCATATCCGCATTACTCATCCCTTGTTTATAAATTCTATTATGTTTCATCATACAGCCCTCGCTGTGATAGAAAAGCCCGACGGCGCCCGCCCGAACTCATCCTCGCATTTAATATAGTAAGTATTTCCCCGGACAACACTAAAGTCGTGATTCCTTCCACTGCCGGCATCAGACGCTTCAGCCCACTTGAAGCCATTAGAAGATGTCCCGTATCGACAGTCCGCATCCTCATTTGTTATAAAATACATCTGCCCACCGGACTGCCAAATCCTCGCGATCTGCGGCGTCGAGCTGTCATAGGTTATCTTGAATCTGGTGGAATTTTCCGCGGTATTCCCGGCGATGTCGACACAACTAACCTTCAGATTTTTCGTCCCGGAATTCATCCAGGTGATCACTTGCGAATGCGAGCTCCCGCCGGTCGATTTCATCCCAGATCCAGCACCATCTAAATCATATGAGCAAGTCGCCTTTCCTGATTCGGCCCCGCCACGAGTCGCAGCCGCCAGCGTAACTGTCGTCGGATTGGTCGCAACTTCAAAGTCCGCGTTCGGCTCGATGCTCTGAATCGTCAACGGCGTCGAACTCTTCTTGAACGTAAACACAAAACTTTCGGTATTAACATTTCGGTCAGTCTCATTGACCTCACCCTCAAACCACGGCTGGTCCTCGCATCTCACATATATTTTGTTGTCAGTACCATCCAAGCCAGTAACAGTTGAGGCGCAAACGCTTCCCGTAAGTTGGCTATCGCAATACATATTATTCGTCATGGAGTCATAATCAGTATCATTATACGCCCATCGACACTCAACTATCTCGTCGGCAATGACGGTAATATTCTGAGACGACTCCCCGTATGCCAAAAACAATTCTGGCTGAGTACTTGCCAAAAACTTAGGCGGAGTCCTGTCCGGGCCCTCCTTTATGCAGTAATTTATCTTAAACTCATTCTGGTTGTAATTCCCGTTCCTGTCCTCACATCTTACAAACATAGTCCGATTTCCAAGTTGATCGTCAAATACAGAGTTAATCTCAGCCATAACTTCGTCGGGGATATCGGAGGCATTAACGCCGAGGCTATAGAGTGTAGCCTCTTGCGACGGAGAATTAAGAACGCTTGCGTGTTCCTTTCTCATCACGGGCGAATTACCGAAATACAGTGCCATTTCTTCAAGGCTCGTTGTATGATTAGTGTCAAGTTTACACCTGGAAACCTCATTGGTTTCAATTCCAAATACAACCGGAGTATTCTCGGTTATACACTCACCATTATTCGCGGCTATCGAAAATCCGTCCCCGCCAATATTTTCATACCTGAAGCTCTCGCTAATTATATCTTCGTTCGGAGAAATTTGAGGAGGCCGACTATCCCCAGGATTTTCATGAATACACATTTCAAACCCAGTCCCCTCATTAATAAAAACACAAGCAGAACCCAGCGTCTCGCATCGATATCTCGAACACGGTTTCAGCGGGTTACCGTTACACTTCTTACAATCACTTCCGCCACTAGGTGGCTGCCACGTATGACAACTAAATTTCGTAGTGGTCTCTCGAGTGTCGCCGATCCCTAGGAGTTTCATGATGATAACTATGACGATGGCAGCAACCAGTGCCCAAATGAATGCCGCAGCTACGGTACCCATAAGTCCAGCACTAGCTGTTGCGGTTCCAGCTCCGGCCGTAGCCGTAGTTCCAGCAGCAACAGTAGCCCCACCGGTACCAATTGTAGCTCCTGTTGCGGTGAGGGTGGTTGCCGTAGTTACAGTTGCTCCCGTGGCAGAAATAGCACTAGTCGTTACAGTCACCGTACCCGCAACGGCATTTGTCGCTACCGTAATAGGGCCAGCAGCAGTTGCCACAAAGGTATTCCCGGCAACAATTACGCTTCCAGAACTAAAGGAACCCGCAGCGATACTCGAACCACCAATAAGAGATGTTCCACCAGCAACAGAGGCTCCACCTGCAAAGGATGCTCCAGTCGCTGTAAATCCGCCAACTGCACCAGCAATTCCAGCGCCATAAGTTGTTGCAATCGCAGCGTCGCCCTTGACTCCAGCAAGTTTCGAAATCCCAAAGCCAACCAGCGCCCCAACCGCAGCACCCATGCCCAGATTTCCCAGGCCAGATATTGCACCGCTTCCTGCTAAGCCGCCCTCTGCAGCAGCAACAGCCTTGCCTCCCCCAGAATTTGAGAAGCCACCGAGAAGAAGGGAGAAGGCGCCAACACCTATAACGGACAGCACAGCACCTTTCAAAATTTCTTTACCCTCAATGTCATCAGGCTCCCATCCTTCAGCATCATTATCATGCGGCACTTCTTCCGCTTCCTCCTCACTTCCAACGACGCTCTCGCCCCTACTAGAATAATTACTCTGTACCCTGCCAGTCAGTGCCTGTTCGGCATACTTCATAGAATCCCCGACGGGAACTTTCTGGTGTGCGACCGGTTTAGCCAAAATCCCCTTTGATTGCCAACTAATACTATCACCATCCTCAACACTAATCCCAGCGTTTGTTCCTTTGCCAGCGATATTAACCGAGATCCCACAGTCACCAAGGCTCCTACACCAGTAATTCATCTGATTCGCGAACTCACTCTCCGCACACTCGCACCCAACCTCACACTCCCATCCACTAAATAACGTCTTTACCTCGATCATCGTACATTCAAAATAAGCCCCCGCGCACTTCTCCTCATACTGATCCAGATTCTGCATATCGAACCCCGTCGGGTAGGCCGCCAGAGTCATATCAAACTCATAATCTTCATCAAAATCAAACGCCATACTGAAGCAATCGGTACTACTACCACCGGCCATACACTCCTCTGCCCGATTCGGTCGACAAACAGCATTCGAAAATCCGTTCTTCGTCGTCATCGCACAAAGTCCATTTCTATAGTCCTCACACGGTTCCACCTTAACCTCGCCATCGATACACATTCTTTTCCAGTGCCTAGAGCCGACAATGTCACGACTCGTCCCAATCATGCCATCATAAACACACCACGATTCTCCGTTCTTCTGGTTCTTCTTCACGCCACCGTTTGTCACAGCCTGGGCACAGTTCATATCTTTACAAACAGCTTCGCCGTTATCTGTTGAGCATCTCGAACCGGCAAGATAGTTACAATTTCCACATTCCGCCGAATTCGCGTTGGAGCCATCCGGATTGCAGCTTTCCCCCTTATCCATTATCACTCCATTATTCCAGCTAAAATCTTCGTCGGAAGAAAAAATATTCTCGGCATTCCCGCAGCTGTCAAACCAGTAAACCTCATCCCTTCCGTCGACACAGCCGGTTGTGACCTGTCTCTCGCATGTCGTGTTCAGATCCGGGGCAGAGCACAAAGTATCACTATGGAAAGAGTCAACACTTCCGGTTAGTCCAAGGCATTCCTGCTTCGTCAAGATTTCACACCCGACGCTGGATTCATTTCCGAAAACACATGCGCCCCTTTGCTGAGCACCCTCAAGCGCGATACACCCGATCTCCGTTCCTACCTCCGGACGGTAATCAATTTCAAGTCCAGCCTCGGCACTTAGGTAGCTACACTCCTCGGAATTAACAAACTTCGTTTCTCCACCAAGAACGCAACAGCCCTGTGTACATTGCGGCACGTTACATCCAATATCGCCATTTGACAAGCCGTCCTCAGCGTTACACTTTGCGATCAGGGTATTTTGCGTACAGGTGCCCCTCTCAGCGTCGATACAACATCCAGCCCCACAGCTTATCGAATTATCACAGGTCACACCGGACGACCAATTACCAGCAGCACATTCGACCTGACTGACATCGCCCCGGCAATAGTCTCCATCCTTAGTAACTGCACAACAACCAGGATCCGACGCCGCAGCCTCGACAACAGAGAGCTCTTCACTAAGCGAACCAATCATGTAAGAAAAGGCAAAGGTGGCGACGACAACCAGAAAAATCTGGAACAATGCCTCAGCTCGAATTGCAGTTTTCAATCTCATGAGCCAACCTTAAAGGCGCAACTCCTTATCATAATATTAAGCGTCTGCCCAGACCTCCTGTCACCAATCATATAAACCTTACTCGAAGTTCGTCCTTCGCCAATCGCCTTCTTGTCGATCTCAAACTCCGGGTGCAACAGCATAAACCCGAGGTACTCAAAGTTGCAAAATCGAGTTTCCTGATTCACGACCTCATTGGCAACCTCGGCAAGAGAATAAAGCGGAGAGATAATCCCGGTACTGAAATCCGAAAAACTCTGGACACCGGCGTCGTTACTCAAAGTCATTTCACGATCAATTAAAATTTCAACTTTTCCCGGGACAAGGTTCACTTCAAGTGTTTGGGCCCCGATATCGACGTTGCTTCCGTCTCTTTCGTTCTCCTCGCGGACACTCTCAAAACACGCATCAACTCGTGGTCGCACGTAAGCCTCGATCTCCCGTTCAAGGTGCTCAAAGTAAAGCGGTTCCTGATTCACGCATCCGATAAAAAACTTAGGGGTATGACAGAGATATGCGACATTATTACCATCGTACATTTTAGAAAGCCCGGGATTCAAATATCCACCCTGCGGCAACATAATTTCAATCGCTTCATCCGCCGCATCTTTCGCGCACTTTTCAATAAACTGCCGAGGGTTCAGCTCGCTAGGCCCCGTCGACAAACCACCACCACGCAAAGCAAAAACCGCAATAATCGCGGCGACTATGATTACTCCGAGAATAATAAAGATTGTAACTTGAGCCCGCCTATTCATGCTCCGCCTCCGACAAAACTTTAATTGCCTTCTCTATCACATGCGACTTATTCCGATAGTTCCCACCAGAAAGAATTTCATCTATCAACTTCACCGTCTCATCGTCGACCGTAGCCGAAATACGTCCTTTTACCACAGTAATACTAAGTAATACGGAATATTATGCCGTCTTACTTTATGTTACTTAGTATTACTTTACTTATTTAAATGTTTTGAGAATCAGTTCCACATGGAATTTGAATAAAGGTGCGGACTAGACCAGATCTCATCTATAAGAAACATCGCAACCACGGCATCTCCTTTGTCCCAGCCAACCCTAGCGGTAGCGTCCATGAGTCGACATGCGAGCGTGTGGTCATCGGGGCAATCTTCCAAGAATTCATCGTCACGGCATTCCCCAAACTGATGACGGACAGCGTCAACCTGTCCATATAGATAGCAATCTCTTCTTAATTCAGTATATAGTTCCGCATAAAAATTTCGAACACAATCAAGGATGCCAGGCTCAGATAATAATGGGCGATCAATCATTCTCAACTCGAGGCGCCAGAATAAAACCAATCCCCATTTTCTCTCCAGGAAAGTCCAGCCTCAAAGGATAATCATCAGAAAAATTAACCACAACCTTATCAGACGTCTTCGCGCCCTTAATGAATTTCATTAAATACTCTAGAGAATATCTCGACTTCGCGATACCGCTAATTTCAGCCTCATCACCAGAAAATTCAACCCTGGCAGAATTCAAACTCCCATTCCCCTCAACCATAAAAAATCCCTCACCCGCGATAAAAGCACACGAATCAGCAACGATCTTTGCATCCTCAATCGCTCGAGAAAAATTAACAGAATCAAGTTCAACCTTGCTCGCAAAAGTCAGATCCGGGATATCCTTATCCTCGCTCGAAACCTCGATCAACGAAAGCGTAAACACCCTTTTCACCTTATCAAAAATAGAAATCTTCAACTTGTTATCTTCCTGCTCGAAAACCACACTAGAAGAACTAGACGCCCTTTTCAAAATCTTCTTCAAATCATCAAGGTTCACGCCCCAAACTTCGTTGCCCGCCTCATACTGCGAGAAGCTAGTCTTCGGAAACTTGAAAATCACAAGCGCAACGTTCGCCGGGTCTACCGCCACAATACTCAGCCCATCCTCAAGAATCTTAATCCTCACCTCGGAAACAATCTCCGAAATAATCGCAATCGCATCGGACAGCAACTTCGGATCATCCAGTTTCAATATCATAATACACCGAATCCCGCTCCTTATTTAAAGATTGTTGCACTCCACTATCCAACCCTTTATTAATATCTGAGACATCTAGTTTTATGAACCAAGAGCCCCCAAAAGAAAAGAGAAAAGTGCAGCTCATAGGCCCATCTTACTACCTCCGAAAAGACATTCAGCAGGCAATGTTTGAGTTTTGCAAACATCGGGAAACCGTCGCCAACTTCAACCAAGAGTTCTTCGCGAAGCGCCCGGACTGCCTCGACTACCCAACCGACCTAGCGAACTCAGCAAAACAAGGCGCGACTTCATTCCACTGCTCCGAAGAAATCTGGGGCAACCCGCTCGACATCAACACAGACATGACGCCAAAACAATACAACGATATCCGAACCGGCTGGGATTTCCTGGTGGACATTGACTCTCCCTTTCTCGACTACGGAAAAATCGCAGCAAGACTAATAATAAAAGAACTCGAAGGCCACGGCGTCAAGAACTTCGGAATAAAATTCTCAGGCGGCAAAGGATTCCACATCATCATCCCGTTCAAAGCATTCCCCGATGAAGTCAACGGCGAACAAACAAAAGACCATTTCCCGGAATGGCCACGACTAATCGCCGGCTACATCTTCAAAAGAATCCGAGAACCGATGAACGAAGAAATTCTAAAACTGACAAGCAGGGAAAAACTAAAAGAAAAAGGGGAATTAGTTTCTGAGCATCTCTGCCCACAATGCGACAACCCAACCGAAACAAAAATGGTCGGCAAATACGTCTGCCAGGATATAAGATGCCGAACCGAGGTCGAGTCAATGAAGTCAAACCGGAAAGAAATGATCTGCCCGTCATGTAACGGAAAAATGGAACGGGTATCCCAAAGAGAAATTCATTTTTGCGAAGAATGCAAGATTAATACCGCAAAACTCGAGGCGGCAAGCACATACGGCGGAGAAAAGCGTGCACCTCCAAAAGTCGAATTCAAAGTCGAAGACACAATCAAATCAACCGAAGATTCCGTCGACGTCGTACTGGTTTCATCTCGTCACCTCTTCCGAGCACCATACTCCCTCCATGAAAAATCCGCCTACGCCTCCATCCCGCTAACAAAAGATGAAATCGAAAACTTCAAACCTTCCGACGCCGACCCACTAAAAATCAAAGAAATTAGATCGTTTATGCCGAACTGCGAACCGGGCGAAGCGACACAACTTCTTCAAGAAGCACTCGATTGGGGGAAGGAATCCGCACCAAAAATTCAGCCGAAAAAATACGAAGGCAAGGAGCTAGACCTCAAAGGAATAACGATCTCCGAAGACATGTTCCCGCCAGTCATCAAAAAAATATTACTAGGCATAAAAGACGACGGCCGAAAGCGAGCCCTATCTTTAATGCTATCATTCTTCACATCTCTTGAATTTCCGCAAGACTTCATCGAAGAAAAAATCACAGAATGGAACGCAAAAAACTACCACCCGCTAAAACGCGGCTACATAAAATCCCAAGTCGCTTGGCACATCAAAAACAAACGCCTCCCACCAAACTACGACAAGCCGGTCTACAAAGAATTCGGAATCCGCGGCCCACCAGAACCCGGCATGAAAAACCCAATCAATTATACGATAAAGCGGGCAATGCGGGCGCGGAAAAATTAATTTTTGAGAAGTAAGAGCCAAAGAACATGAGGGAGATTTGATTAATTATTCACAAGCATTAGGGTCATCTATTTGATGATATATAATTGAACTCAAAATACCTGTATCGATTCCTGTTTCTGTTAATCTTTCATAAGAACCTGCCAAATTAAAATTATAATCCCCTCCTTTCATGCGTTTTTCATATTCAAGTTTAGCGAAAACTTCCCAATACATATAATTGAGAGTTTCTTTTATTTTATTACTATCTATTGCCACATTATCGTCTGTTAAGCCGAGAAGATATGGTTTTAAAATAATACCATCAATAAAATAATGACAACCTTTACTTTCTTCAATAACAGACACAGAATATTCATCTACTTCTGGATATGAGGAGTATAAAGAGATTAGTCCGGTCATCACCTGGCTTCTTCTATTTCCTAATGACTTCATATCAGTATAGGCGGTTTTCTCTCCACTAAGTTCATAAGAGCCAAATTCTAAAACTTCATATCCTTGTTCTTCAAGATAATTAGATTCGTTGGATGTTCCTAAATAACCCCAAATAATTGCCAATCCAATAACAACAAATATGGCTATTACCCACCCTTCTTGATACCATTCTTTCTTTTTCTTAACCATTGGTTTACTAATAATCCCGTATATAAAAACCTAACCCATCCACTCTACCCTCAATTCAGGCATCCTCTTATATAACCAAACATTAAACTTCAAGAACTCTCTCGTCTCCATCTCGATATACTCAATAATCTTATCATAATCTCCATGTTCATTCCAAATCGGCACCATTATTCCATCTCTGTCTTTACCGGTGAGTTTATCCAAACCTGACCCCTTAAACTCTCCGCGATTCATTAAAACCCCCACCCCATGCAAATCAATAAACGGTTTGTTCAAAATATCAATCTCAGGTAATCCATGAATTTCTGCCCGCCTTTTCAAAAACTTATGTTCAAATCCCAAGTTATAACCAACCGGAATAAAACTAAAATCATAGTCATCCAGAAAACTCGTCTCTTTCAAAAATCTCTCAATAATATTCTTCTCCGAACTTTCCCACGCTTTCAAAATAATAAGCGGCCCAATCGCGGCCCCGCTCCCACGATCCAACTCCTGATACTGAATCGTCAAAATCTCATCCACATTCGGATCCAGCCCAGTCGTCTCAACATCTAAATAAAAATTCCCCATAAAACTATACACTTCCAAATTATAAAAACCTACCCACCGTCCCCAAAACCTTAATAAACCCCGACACCATTAGACAAACATGAAAAAGATCGGTGCATTATTCCTAACTCTGACTCTATCAATTCTATTAATCGGCCTCGCATCCGCGGCCACATGCAACGACAGTATTCAAAACCAAAACGAAACAGGAGTCGACTGCGGCGGAGAATGCCCGAACTGCACAGCAACATCCTCCACGACAACCACGGTCACAACATCCACATCCGATTCTTCAACAGACTCCCAACAAGACCCAGACAAAATCGACGAAGGGTTCGATTGCTTAGAGGAAAAGGCCGGAGACTGTAAATCCCTGAACGTCCAGGAATTAGCTCTAACAATTCTTGCGACACCGAAGGACGAAACATTCGACGACTGCCTTGATGAGCTGGAGGACAAGCAAGCTTCAAACCACTGGGGCGGCGTCAAGGATACAGCCATGGCGATCCTGGCGATGAAGCACGCGGGAGAAGACACGGAAAAGGCGGAAGATTGGTTGCTAGAGCAAGAAAAAGTTCCGACAGATCTAATATGGTACCTACAACAGGACTCAAATGAACCGGCAGAATGCCACCTAAAATACGACACCAGCGACTACATAATCAACATCGCCGAAAACAAAAAAATAGATAAGAACGCGGGGACATGCCTGACCCGGGCACAATCAAACTTCTGGTTAAAAATATCGCCAAACTGTTATGACAAAGAATTCCAGATAGAATGTAGCAAGGACTTCATCGCGACGCTGCTCTACAAAAACAGGGACAAGCCAACCTATTACATTTTGGAAGGAACAGAGTCGGCTCCGGCATTCGGATCAATCGAACTAGGCGTAAATTCAAAGTGTTTCGGAGATTCGTCATGCGACTACGAGGCAACAGCATGGGCGACGATAGCTCTTCTAGAAACCGGACACAACGTCGAAGAATACATTCCATATATAATAGCCATGGCAGATTCGAACAGGAGATTCCTGCCGGAGTCTTTCATCTACGCCGCAACAAACTACGACGACTACGCGACAAAACTCATCGAAGCACAAAAACTAGGAAACTACTGGCAGGCCGACGGAACCGCCCACAATAGATTCTATGACACCGCGCTTGCGATGGTGGCAATCGGAAGGTCGTCAGCTGAGCAGGTCACAAAGGCCAGAGACTGGTTATTATTTTCACAGGCGGCAAACGGATGTTGGGAAAACAAAGTTAGCGAAACGGCTTTCGTTTTATGGGCGCTAGCCGGGAGGGCAGGAAGATCCCCGGGCACAACTGGCGGAACAACATACTGTTCTACGGCAAATTATTTCTGCATCCCAGACTCAGAATGCCCAGACTCACAAAACGTCGGGGATAGTTACTTCTGCCCATCACTTTCACAAACATGCTGCACCTCGGAAAACCTACAAACATGCACAGCCTATGGCGGACGGATCTGCCCGTCGGGCCAGGTCTGCTCGGGCAACGAGAGAAGGGCGCTGGACACAACAGAGTGTTGCACCGGCCAGTGCCAGGAGCCAACTTCATTGAACGAGTGCGAATCGATGTTCTACACATGTATGGATTCCTGCTCGGAATACCAAGACCCCGTAGCTGCCTACGCATGTGACGCAGGACAGACATGCTGCCAGTCAAAAGTCGGCGAAGAGTCATCGGGAGGAATCTCGTGGTGGATCTGGCTACTTATCATACTTATCATCATAGTAATCGCAGCAATTCTCTGGGTCAAGCGAGAGCAAGTCAAGCTAATGTGGTTCAAAATGAAAACCAAGTTCAAGAAAGATAAAAGTGGAAGCAGGCCATCCGGACCAGGTGGGCCAAGGGGGCCACGACCGGGAATGCCACCACGACCGGGCTTCCCGCCAATAAGGAGAATGCCAATGCGAGCGCCGCCACAGCCACGACCGGGACAAAAAAGCCGCGTAAGACATGACCCAGAAATGTCAGCGACGTTCAAAAAGCTTCGAGATATGTCTAAGTAACATTTATTAATTACCCGCACCTTCCCATTTCATGAGGTGGGCAATACTTATCCTAGCGTTACTATTAGTGCCAGCGATTTCAGCCGCACCGACGCTAACTTTTCAACACGAAGAAATCCAGCCAGGAGAAACTATCTTCGCGGTAATAGAAACCGTCGGAGAGTTCACGCAAGAGATACCAGAGTCAAGCATTTCGTTCTACGATGGCCGACGGAAAATATCTTTCGAACATGACTTGATCCAATACGGCGGCACATACTATCTGTATATCTACGCAACGCGGGCAGGGAACTTCACCCTGAAAATTCCGAACGCCCTTTATAAAGAAGCCGACCAGCTCAACTCAATTGACTTCGACAAAGAGTTCTCAGTTGCTGAAAACATAATCTATTCAGACGACGGAAACGTATCTGGGACAAAAGTTTTATCGATCAAGCCCGGCCACATATTCTCGATCAACGCCCCGACAATAAAACTAATCAACAGAGGGACGATGCCGCTAGAACTTTCATATTTAGAGAACGATACCACGCTACAGCCTCAGGAAACACGGGAAGTCGAGTTCTACCCAGAAGAAACGTTCTCAAGCTTCGAAGTTTCAAGCTACAAGGATTTCTCCGTTCCGGTTGTTTATCTATCGGCGAACGGAAGCATACTAGAAAATGAAACAGAAGAAGAAGTAGCCGCACTAAGGTCCAGCACAACTTTTCTCACGATCAACCTGATAAAGGGCAACGAGACATCGGAAGAGATAGAGCTTTTCAACTTCATCGAGGAGAATCTGACAGATATCACATTCGAGACAGCAGCACCAGTAGAAATATCAGGAATCGAAACTCTACAGGCCAAGGCTGCCGAGAACATAACACTGACATTTACCCCAGACCAGGTCGGACACATCCAAGAAAACCTAACGATAAAATACAAGATAGCAGACGAAGAAAAGAACATGACGATAATCCTCAGTTTATATGTTCTCCCCGAAGGAAGTTCGGAAGAAGACTTCGCGATAGTCAACGGAACCTGCGCGGACAAGAGCGGTCAAGTGTGTGCACCAGGATTTCGATGCGGAGGCGACACCATTCTGACAAGCAGCAACGAGTACTGCTGCATCGGAACCTGCGAAAAAATAGAAGATCCATCAAAAAAAGACGACAGCTCAGGCGGATGGATATGGGGCGTAGTGATCTTTGTGGTTCTCGTAGGAGTCGGATATTACCTTTACAGAAGGTCGAGAAAACTCAAGAAGCCGACATCAGACGAAAAACTTAAAGAGACATCCGAGAAATATTCAAAAAGATTAAGCGGCAAAAATTTACAGAGGACATAATTAAATCACACATATTTATTTAAGCAAGATAGCCAGCTCAGTTAAATGAATTCCAATGAAAGAATCAGGGCTGCAATCGCTCTCGAGAGAACCGGCAGAGCGCCCATCGCTCCATTGATCGATCACTT
>Ga0075122_10000418_pt1 | contig 33905 bp, 37 predicted proteins | sample AntAceMetag02UKB_FD_69790 | JGI IMG/M metagenome (GOLD analysis project Ga0075122, IMG submission 69790) | Saline lake microbial communities from Ace Lake, Antarctica - Antarctic Ace Lake Metagenome 02UKB | ecosystem: Environmental > Aquatic > Non-marine Saline and Alkaline > Saline | place...
TTTTTATTATTTAATTTCGAGTTCATTTTTTAATTCCATGGAAAAATTCATTTCTTTTAATTTCTTCCTTGAATACATTAAAGTTTTTAAGATTCTTTTTATCATATTCTCCATCCTTTAGTTTGCTTTCTAGATATTCCCTTTCTTCTTTAAAGCCATCTTTCATAAATACTTTCTCAACAGCGATTGTTGTTAGAAAAATAGCAGGAAAACTTCCAATCCAAAGGGGTAATAGTTTTGGTGAAAAAATATAAAGTGACACTAATGCTATTTGTTCAATTAAGTAGATAAAGACAAATATAATTTCTATTTTTTCCTTCTTTTTAAACATAAATTCATAAAGATCTTTCCATTAATAAATTTTTTGATATTATACTTTTTTAAAAATATCTAATAACCAAATTCTTTATCTTTTCCAATCAATAATCAGGCAGCTCTTCTTCCATAGCCTTCTTTTCTTCTTCGCTCTCTTTTTCAACTTCTTCTTTAACTTCTTCCTTTGGCTCTTCTGGAACTTCAACTACTTCAGAATCCTTCATATCTTCAGCAGGAATAGAATTAATCATTTCCTTAAACTTATCAAAGTCTTTCGCTAAAATTCGAACACCAGCCTTCGTAAAGCCCGTATATCTATCTGAAGTCACAAACTCTCGTATTGTAAGACCTCTCTTTTCAGCAAAATCATCAACACGAATCACAATATCCGACTGATCGTTTTTCTTAATTCTTCCAATATCTTTTTCCATATTTAATTCAAGACTTTTTTATTTATAAGATTATGTATTCAAAATAATTTTAAACCCACATACCCTTTCTTTTTCATGCACCCAGTATCACGAGCACATGAAAAATTGAAATTCGCTCTAGAAAAATTTGAAATAGATTTAACAAATAAGATCTGCGCAGATTTCGGAAGCTCAACAGGAGGATTTGTCCAAGCAATCCTAGAAACAGAATGTTCAAAAGTTTATTCAGTTGAAACATCAAAAAACAGATTACACTATGTTTTAAAAAATGACGAACGCGTTGTAGTTTTGGATCAAACAAATGCGGTTCACATAGAATTACCTGAAAAAGTAGATTTTCTTTCAATTGATGTAGGATGGACAAAGCAAATCAAGGTAATTCCAAATGCTGTGAAAAATATAAAATCAAGCGGGATTATAATCTCACTAGTTAAACCAAATTATGAAGCTGATAAAAACATGAACGATGCAAGTGATGAAGAGTTGAACGAAGTTTTAGAAGATGTAAAAAAACAAATAAAGTCATATGTTAAAATATTAAAAATAATTGAATCGCCAATCCGAGGAAAGAAAAAAGGAAATAGGGAATTTTTAATGTTATGTGAGAAGAGATAATTACTTCTTCCCGTTCTTTCAATAAGTCTAACTTATTCAGCACACGTAAAAGGACCGCTAGACGGGCCAATGCGACATCACCGAGTGCATATAGAAATGTTGCCCAACCGGAGAACGTGAGGAAGTTGTTAAGAAACCAGGGGTTTCTTAAATAAGAATCAACCCAAATTTAACACCATCAATTTCTCCAGCGTTTTCTTCTTTTAAAACACCACACTCTATTGCAGCATCAACAATTCTATTCCCAACTAAATTAAATGTTGCATCTTCTTTTTTCATATCTTCTAAAATTTTAATAACATCTTCTTTTGAAGCCTCAACACCTTTGTAAAAATTCTCTTTAACATCTAATTGAAAATCACCTTCTTCAAAAACTTTTCCAATTAACTCTTTGTCACACCCTGCAACAATTTTCCTTCTTGAATCTATAATATTAATAAACATAAAAATAAAACAAATTTTAACTTAATAAACTTTTAGTAGTCTTTTTTTGCTTCATTGTCCTTGATAGCTTTCTCAGCATTATCTTTAGACATCATAGCACACATGTTACATCCACACGACTTACAAGCTCCTTTAGCCATAAATCCACCTCTAGCAGTCTTTGTGATTTTCGGGTCTTTCATATCCTGACCTTTCTTTTTACATTTAACGCAATATCCTTTTACCATAATTAACCTCCAAAAATATAAGAACTTTTATTATTATAAAGCTTACTACTAAGGGAATTAGGCAATTTTTAATCCTTTTCCGTAATAATCTCGTGCAATAGTTTGTAACTCAAGAAGTCGCCTTTTGTTTCGCCCAATAAGTGCAGCCTTATTTTCTCTTCCGCCGGTTATGATAATTTCGTCATTCAAAACTTCCAAATCTTTAAATTCAGTTGGATTAACAATATTCGTAAAAAAAGCTTTCATGTTCTCTTCACCTTTAAGCATGGGAATTATTTTAACTCTTTTTTTAAGAATACGTTTCATTTTTTGAATGTTTTCCGCATTTTTTCCTAACGATTTTGACATCATAATTTTAGGAACAGCAAAAATAATAGTATCATTATATTTAATACAATGACTTGTGATAACTTTTGTAATTTTCGTAAAAAGCTTCAAATTTCTAAGATCTTGCATATCAAATGTTTTTCCCATCTTAATTACTCGTCAAATTGTTTTATAAATTTATCGTCGACAGATTGTTTTTAAAACCACGACTTTCAAGTCGTGGATGTTTTTTTAAAAAAATTCCCGAAGGGCGAGCGTTTAACAAATAGAAGGTGAGTGTAAAAATTCGATTTTAGAAAATATGCTATAAAAGCAGATTTTTAGAGAATTTGTAACAAAAGATATATGCTTACTTGTTAGTTTCTTCAACAATTTTAGAGTCAGCCAATTGTTTATCTTTTTCTTTCTTAACTAATGATCCAATTATTTCAACCACAAGTCCAGGTAGTCCAGTTCCAATAGGAACCGGTTGATTAAGAATAATATTTTCAATAACACTATGTAAATAATCTTTCTCACTCTTAATCGATGCATTTACAAATTGTTTAACTGGAGTTTCGAAAGTAGCCCTAGCAAGTATAGATGATTTTTGAGAAATAATCCCCATACGCGTAATACCTTTAATTATACCCGTATTTGTCATAGCATCTGAAATTAAATTAAGATGTTTCATATGAATATCTAACCCTTGACTATTCAAAACTTGTGAAACTTCATCAATAATTAATTGCCTGGCAACTTCAATTCCAAAAATACCTGCAGTTTCATGTATATCATTAGAGATTAATTTATCAGGATCAATTTCTTTTAATTCAAGTATTTTTTTCAGATTAGTTCCAAGAGTTGTAACAACATAATGTGCTCCTCTTTTAACAACTAAAACTTGTTCAACATTTTTAATACCTGAAATAATTGTACTTTTAATTTTTTCTTTAATTTTATATATATCCTTAAAATCCAAATCTGAAGAATCTAAGACAAGAATATCTCCTTTTTGTTCGATATTAAATCCCAAATCATTTAGTTTCTCAACAACTTTTTTAATACTCATATGTATTTGCTTAAGACCTTTTTTATTCAATGTTATTTCAATTTTTTTCTCACCAAAGTTTAAATTAATTTCAGAAGAAATTTCTTTAATTGTTATTTCTTTAATTTTTTCAGCAAATATTCTAGCATTTTTTTCATCATCAAATTCTTTCTTCATATAAATTTCCATTTTTGGAGAAGATGGTTTTTTACGAGCATCAAAAAGTTCAATAAGTCTTGGGAGACCTGTTGTAACCTGCATTTCTGCAACACCCGCCATATGGAAAGTGTTCAAAACCATTTGTGTTGAAGATTCACCAAAAGATTGAGCTGTAATTAAACCAATAGCTTCACCTGGAGCCAATTTTGAATCCTTTAAGTGAAGTTTTGATATATCTGCTCCATCCTTACCATATTCAAATTGAATAATATTACTCCCACTATCTCTAACCGTACCATCATATTCAGCCCGAATATCTTGCAATGCACTTGCTAAACGTCGATATAGGTAACCGGATTTAGGGGTTCTAAGAGCAGTATCCATTAGGGAATCACGTCCAGTAATTGCTTGAAAAAAGAATTCATCTGGCTTTAATCCATCAATAAAGGAGCTTTTAATAAATCCTCTTGATCGTGGAGATAGATCACCTTTATTGAAAAATGAAAGTGTTCTATCGTCATATCCAATTCCAACACGTCCACCCATAAATGCCTGTTGTCCAACACATGCAGCCATCTGTGTGATGTTTAAAATATTACCACCACCACCTGATTTAATCATATGGTTAACTGGGTTCATATCTGGAAAAGTTTTTTTAACAACGGCACCAATTTTTGTACGAACTTCGTTTAAACTTTTTAAGATATAAATTTCTCTTGATTCTTCGGCTGTTTTGCCGGGAATAATATCCATTGTTTTATTATTATATGATTCAATAATTTTTTCAACTTCAGATTCAGCTAATTTAATAATGCTACGACTTTTTTTAACAGCTTCATCGCTAATATCTAAATCTTCAACTGAAGTCGTAATACCTCTATCTGAAAGGAAATTTTTACCCAAATTAAAAGCTTTTTTAATTGTTTTAAAAGTTTCAACTCTTCCAGTTTCCCTATCTAGTTCTTTAATCAAGTCCCCATCTTCATCACCAAATGTTGTTTTATCAATTACACCTGATTTTATTTCACCATTTTTAATTGTAATGGAATCATTTTCAAAATCAATTTTAGGTAAAATTTTAGAAAATAAATCAACACCTGAGATTGTTTTTTTGTCAACAATATAATCAATACCCGATTTGTATAATAATTGATTTGCTTCGTCTTTTGTAAAAGTTTTTAATCCCAATAAGTAATTACCCGTAATTGCATCAACAATGCAACCAATTAAGTTAGTATTATTTTTAGGAGAAATTAAATTTTGTTTTACATCTAAAAGCATTTTTGCTTCTGCTCGTGCCTCCTCTGTTTGAGGAGAATGAATATTCATTTCATCACCATCAAAATCTGCATTATATGGTGAAGCCGCAGCAGGATGTAGTCTAAAGGTTTTTCCAGGAAGAACTTTTACAAAATGAGCCATTAAGCTTCCACGATGTAAACTTGGGTGACGATTGAACAAAACAATATCACCATCTTGTAAATGTCTTTCAACAATATATCCAGGTTCAAGTTCGTTAATTATTTCTTCTTTTAAATCTTCTGAGATTTTCTTTTTCTTTCCGTCAGGTCTGATAATATAATTTGCACCAGGGAAAATATCTCCTTGTTTAATTAAACTTTTTAATTTTTTCATATTCAAATCATTCGCAATTTCAGCAACTGTAACTAATTTTGCAATTTCAAAAGGAACGCCAACTTCATTAATTTCTAGAGATGGATCAGGTGAGATAACTGTACGTCCAGAATAATTAACTCTTTTACCTGCTAAATTTTTTCTGATTCGTCCTTCCTTACCTTTGATTCTTTCTGTAATTGTTTTTAATGGTTGACCACTTCTATGTCTTGCTGGAGGAATTCTTGCAATATTATTATCAAAGAAAGTTGTAATATGGAATTGCAATAAATCCCAAAGATCTTCAATGATTACTTCGGGTGCACCTGCATTTAAATTTTCCCAAAGTCTTTGATTAGCTCGGATAATATCTGAAAGTTTATGTGTTAAATCATCTTCTGATCTTTCTCCGGATTCTAAAATAATACTTGGTCTAACTGTAACAGCTGGAACTAAAAGTGTTGTCAAAACAGCCCACTCAGGTCTAGCTCCACTAGGATCAACTCCAATTTTTTCCAATTCTTCGTCTGGAATATTTGCTAATAATTCTCTAATTTCAGTAGGAAATAATCTTTTTCTTCCAATGTAAAAACTTGTTGGTTTATCAATTTTAACTCGAGGATGTTCTTCTTTACAATGAGGACATTTTTTTGAATCTTTTGCTTTTTTTACTCTTTCACTTGGAGAAAGTTTTTCTAAAAATTTATCATCCAATAAAAGCTTTCCACAATGATGACAAAAACTTCTTAATCCCATTTCAATCAAAGGAATATATTTTAAATGCATTACCGGTCTTGCTAAATCAATTTTACCAGGATGTCCTAAACATTCTTTTAATCTTCCACCACATGTCCTACATCTTACACCAGGATCAACAGCACCTAGTCTTAAATCCATCAAACCACCATCAACAGGATAACCATCAATATCATAAAGTTCAGGCGTTACAATTTTTGCACATGAAATTTTTTTAATCTGTTCAGGACTAAATAAAGAAAATTTAATTGCCCCGATTTTTTTACTTATTTGGTCTCTCATTATTCGTACCTGTTTTTCAAATCAAAGTTTGTATTTATATGTAAGCCTTGTAATTCTTCTAATAAAAGTTTAAAGGCATATGACACTTCGATTGATTTATTTTCTTCGCTGTTACATTGAGGGCAGAAAGTCTTTCCTCTAATATTATCTTCAATTGCAATTGATCCACATTTTGAACAAATATGTAAAACAACTTTATCTGAATCATAACGTTCTTTTAATAATAATGATGCTCCATGTGCAACAAGTGCTTGCTGTTCCATCTCACCTAGTCTTAATGCTCCTCCTCGTGATCTACCTTCAATAGGTTGCCGAGTTAGTAATGCAATCTTTCCAGAAGCCCTACCGTGTATTTTATTCGCAACCATATATTTTAATTTTAAATAATAAAGATTACCAATAAAAATTTTCGACGTCATTCTTTTACCTGTAACACCATTATACATAGCTTCTTTACCATCATATCTAAACCCTAAATCATGTAATTGTGATTCAAGCTTCTTTTTACTTTCACCTGAAAATGAAGTTCCGTCAACAACTTTTCCTCTTAATGACGCAACTTTTCCAGCTAATAATTCTAACAAATATCCAACAGTCATACGACTTGGGAGACCATGAGGATTGAAAATAACATTTGGTTTGATTCCTGAAGCTGTAAATGGAATATCCTCTTCGGGAACGATTGCACCTATAACACCTTTTTGACCATGTGATGTTGCAAACTTGTCACCTAGTTCAGGAATTCTTTGATCACGAGTTTTTAATTGAATAAGTTTATTTCCTTCTTTATCCTTTGTAACAAAAACAAGATCAACAATACCTTTTTCTTCTTGTCTCATTGAGACACTTGATTCTTTTTTTGTTCGAATAGAAATTTCTCTTGCTTCAGATAAAAATTTTGGAGGTGAAGTTTTTCCAATTAGAACTTCTCCAGAATTAACTTCTAGTTCAGGTGAAACCAATCCGTCTGCTTCAAGCTGGGAGTAGCTTTTTTCTGTTTTATATCCAGTAGTATCTTTTTCAGGGATAGAAATTTCATCTTGTAAGCCACCTGCATAATTCATTTCAACGGCACTATATGGTCTAAAGTAAAAACTTCTTCCAACACCACGATCTAAAGCACCTTTGTTGAAAACTAATGCATCTTCCATATTGTAACCTTCATGTGTCATTATAGCAACAACTAAGTTTTGACCAGCAGGATATGTTTCCAATGTGTCATAAATAAAACTTCGTACCAATGGCTTTTGAGGATATTGAAGAACGCTAACGTCCGTATCTAAACGACATAAATAATTTGCACAATATATACCAAGAGCTTGTTTTTGTGTTTTACTTCCTCTCATTAAACGTGAAGTCTGATCATGATTTCCGTATGGAACTAAACTTGTAACAACACCAAATAAATCTATAGAATCAATTTCTAAATGACTATGCTCTAAATTTAAATCTTCTGACTTAAGTGCAATCAAGGCATTTTCTTCTTCAGATGCATCAATATATTCAATAATTTTTTCTTTAATTAAATCACTCCATTTTAATTCATTTTGTTCCAATTGAATTAAATGTTCATCTGTTAATTTTGAAACACCATTTTCAACAATGATTAAAGGTCTTAATACTCTTCCTCTTTCTGTTGAAATTGTAACCATTTGACGATTCGTATCATCTCGAATATTCATTTGTGACGGAAGTTCTCCATCTCTTCTTTTTTCTTTTAAATTTTTAACAAACTCATTTGAACTTTCAACCGACCCAATAAATCTACCATTAAAAAATATGTCAGATTTACTTAAACCATCTTTATTAAGACCTATTGATTCTAAGCTTTTCAAAAACTTATCTTCATCTAATTCAACTTTTGTTGAAACTCTACTAAGGATAGCTAAATTTTTTCTTAATCCAATTTCTGTACCTTCAGGAGTTTCAATAGGACATAGCCTTCCATAATGAGTTGGATGAAGCGTTCTTGCCATAAAATTTTCTTGATCACTTTTTAGCATACTTGAAACTTTCTGTAATTGAGAAAGAATTGAAAGATGATTTGTCTTGTCCATATTTTGAGTCACACCACTTTTTTCACCTGTCCAACTACCAGTAGCAATTGCGGACTCCATACGATGAGAAAATAAAGTTGATTTTGCAATTGTTCTAATCGAGAAAAATTTCCTTCTTTTTAATGTTTTTTGCAAAGAGTATTGAATATCTCGAATCAATATACCCAAATTAACTCTAAATAAGTTTGATAAAAGATCACCTGAAAGCCTAATTCTTTTATTTGCATAATGATCTTTATCTGTTCTTAGATCAGGATTATTTTTTACAATCAAAAACTGCTTTACCAATTTACACAATGTAATGGCTTTTTTGATCCGATCAGTTTTAGCTTGTCCAATGTGTGGAAATAAAAATGAGTCAATTCTTTGATTAACTCTATCAAGTATTTCTTCCTTTGTTCCTTGAAGATTTGTTTGTTCTGCAATATACATCATAGCATCTTCTTTTGTTGCAATATTTGCATATTCGTAAAGATTAACAATTACACTGTCTGTTTGCATTCCAATATATTTCGCAATATCTGATTCTTTTGTTAAACCTAAAGCCTTTAGAACAATAACTGTTGGGATTTCTTTAAATCGACTAAATGAAGTTTCAAAAATACCTTCTTTATTTTCTGAAATTATTGTTGGAATTCTATATGTTCCTCTTAATGAAAATAATCTTAAGAATAAACCTTTTTTTACATTTGTTTCAATGAAGGGTTGATTTTCTGCAAGATCTTCAGCCATAACCATTATTCTATCGTTACCATTAACAATAAAATATCCACCTGTATCAAGAGGGTCGTTATAATTATTTATCAAATCATCCTTGGATAAGCCATGAGTGTTACATGATTCGCTTTTTACTAAGATAGGTATTCTTCCAATTTGAACTTCTTCGGCATCGATTTGCCCATCTTTTTTAACGGTAATTTCAAGAGTTACAGGAGCTGAATATGTTAAATTTCTTAATCGTGCTTCATAAGGTAAAATTCTTGACGTACTTCCATCTGATTCAATAAATTCAGGTTTACCTACAGTGATTTTTCCCAATTCAATTTCAAAATCATCATTATTTATTGACGCAGAAATTTCATCAACAATTTTCTGCATACGATTGCCAATAAATTCATTAAAAGATATAATATTAGATTCAATCAACGAATGATCTTGAAGATATTTTTGAATTACAATATGTTTGTTTTTTCCCATTTAAACAACAACCCGATAATAAATATTTAATTCTTCACCTTTTCTTTCGATTTTTATAACATCACCTTTTTCACAATTTTCAGATAAAGCCGAATCACTTGAATTAATTTTTGGCAATTGGCTCTTAGTAATATTTAATCTCTCTAATAATTCTTTAATTTCTTTTTCGTTTATCTTTGCGTGTTTCGGTTGTAAAGTATGCATCTTGTTTTAAATCACCAGCGGCCTGAACACATGGATTAGGCTTTGTAATTATTATACAAAAGAAACAAAAAAATGGTTTATAAACCTTTCGAAAAAACATGGTTTTTGTTCAAAAATGCACTTCATTGGTTCATGTTTGTTTTTAGATAAAAATGAGTCATAATTCCAAAGTTTTTTAAAGCAATTTTTATTATTTTTAATAATGGCTTCGTAGCTCAGCCTGGTAGAGCACTTGACTTTTAATCAAGGTGTCGCGGGTTCGAACCCCGTCGGGGCCATTCATTTTATAGAAGGAGCTTATTGAATCCTGAAAATTTTCAAATGATATTTGAAAATTTGAAAAAAATTGCGATGTTTGAGTTTAAGAAGATTTTACGAAGTGCGAGCAAAAAGGGGTCATTCATTTTATAGATAAAATATAAACAAAAAGATTCAATAAATTTTATTTTTAAAGCAGAGTATTTATGATTTATTTTTTTTTAGAATTACAATTCCTTCTCCAACTTTTTCTCAAAATCATCAGCACTCATTCCGCCAACGAATTGATTAACTTTTTCACCATCTTTAAATAAAACAAAATTAGGAATTGATGAAACCTGAAACTTTTGTGCAAATTCTCCGCACTCATCAACATTAGCTTTTCCAAAATTAATCTTTCCATCAAATTTTTCAGCAAGCTCATCTATAATTGGCGACATCATAACACAAGGTCCACACCATTCAGCAAAAAAATCAATTAATACAAAACCATCTTGTTTAGAAAAATCAGCGACATTTTCAGAAGTTAATTCGGGAACATTATTTGCCATATAAATATTTGGATTTAAAGTTTATAAATTTTTCTAAATCTTCAAGTATTTTTTCAAATTTTTCAGACTGTTTATTTTCAAAAGCAGATTTAATTTCTGGCCAAATATTTTTTACTCCATTGTATGCTCGATCTGTTGCAGAATAAATAGATTCAACATTTTGCCTCAATGTGGCATGTCTTTTTTGTTCAGACCAAACTCTCCATGAAAGACTATCCGCCAAAGTAATATTAACAGCGTCATTATATTCATTAGATAATTCTCGAAGAGCAAGCATCGCTTTTTTTGATTTTTCAAATATTTCAGAAGCACCTTTTTGCGATCTAGCAGATTCATACACCTTTTTTAAATCACTTAATCTTTGTTGAAATCCGAGAGTGTTATCAAAACAAAGACTATCAATTTTGGGATCTAAGGACATATCATGTTTTAATCCCAGTTCTAATGCGCGATTAGGTTTTGAAGGATCTTTAAATGGATGGTAGTGGAAATAACTATCTCTTGGAACTCTAATTCTCTGGTTGTACATAGTATCAAGTCCAACTTTCTTTGTTAGGTCAGGAAACATTTCAACTAACTTATGAACCTCTTTTGGGAGAAATTCAGATTTAGAATCGTTTTCAACTTCATGTGCTAAGCTAGCCATACTGTCTAAAGAGGCGATATAAATTAAATCCGCAGGACTATTATATGAAAGAATTTTATTAAAAGTTTCAATACCATTTAGTTTTCCAAACTTTGTTTTAAATTCAGCCGAGAGTTCAAAAACTTCACTTGACATATCCATATATTCTTTAAGTAATTCAGGTTTATTTTTTAAACATTCAGGGATTACAATCTCTCCTTCATCGGTTTCTCTTCTTCGGCTACTGGTCGCCAATGATCTAGAAATAACCAACCCAGTTAATCCAGAATCTATCATTTTAGTTCCTCTAATAGCAAATGCCATTCCAGACAATCCACCCAAGGAGTGACCCCTTCCTATGCCCGTTGCAGTTTTATTAAAAAGAATTTGTTTTAACCCACCCTTATTGGGATCTTTAGCATCTTTCAAAATATTTTCTTCTATTCTTTCTATATCCATACTTTTAGAAACCAAGGTTTGAACATATGAAATTATCATATCTCCACCAAGTACCATGCTCCCAGTTTCTTCAAATGCTAATTTTTTCAATTCTTTATTTTGAATTTCCATACCAGGCCAAAATCCTATTTGAGTAGCTTGAAGATCATTGTCCGTTGTAAAACTTTGCCCCCGATATTTTATTGTCATTTTAATAAAAAAGTAATCTATATTTTATAAATATGATTATACTAGAGTATCTAGTTTAGACCTGTACTTCCAAATCCACCATCTGATCTAGTAGTATTCCCAATTTTTTCAATTTCAACAATATCAGCTTTTTCATATTTTGCTAAAACAAGTTGTGCAATTTTTTGACCAGTTTTAATTTCGTAGGATTTATCTGAATAATTAATTAGAATGACTTTTAATTCTCCACGATAACCAGAGTCAATAGTTCCAGGAGCATTGGGTAAAGCAATGCCATAATTCAACGCTAATCCAGATTTAGCTCTAACTTGAATTTCATAACCCTCTGGTATCTCTAAAACAAGACCTGTAGGAATAGCTTTTCTTTCCATAGGTTTTAAATCATAATCTTCAGTCGAATAAACATCCATTCCTGCATCACCATCATGTGCATATTTAGGCAAAATTGCTTTTTGATTTATTTTTTTAATTTTAAGAATCATTTATTATTATCCTCCACAGCCAGAAGTATCATGATATCCACAAGTACACAATTTTTCACAACCCTTATGATCAGTAACAAATAAATTATTTCCACAATTTATACAATTTTCGTCTATTTGCGTATAGTCTTTTTTGAATCTTATTTTTTTTTCATCTTCAGTTTCTACCAAGAGGGGAGTTGTTTTTGGACTAATATTTTTTTCAGAATGGGTCTCTTTATTATCTGCAATATCCAGTTCTATTTTTTTACCAATATAATCTATAAATGAAGTGGCGGTTTTTATTCGAGGATCATTTTGGTGGGGATCTGAAAAAATAAGTCCAGAAGGATCAAATTTTTGACCTTTCATCTTTCGTATATATTTTTCCATCGGAATACCATATTGTAACCCTATCGAAATTGAGGTTGCAAATGCATCAGTTATTCCCTTAAGTAGACTACCTTGCTTAGACATTGTTATAAAAATTTCCCCAGGTGCTCCTTCTGGATAATATCCTATTCCAAGATACCCTTCGACATCTCCCATTTGAAATTTATGAGTTAACGCTTTTCTATCCGCAGGTAATTTTCTTCTTCCATTTTGTTCAACTTTTTTTTCTAAATCGCCTTCTTCTTTAAAGTTTAATGGCTGAGCACCTTTACTGTTTTGTCTATAAAGGGCAACAGATTTAAGTCCCATTTCCCACGCATCAATATAAGTTTGTTTAATATCATCAATAGTAGCTTCTTCAGGCATGTTTACAGTTTTTGAAATAGCTCCAGATAAAAAAGGTTGAACAGCGGCCATCATCCCCAAGTGCCCAGTATATGAAATAGTTCTTTTTGCATGATTTGGTTTTCCAGAGCAATCAAAAATACTCACATGCTCATCTTTAATACTTGGAGCACCCTCCATTGTTTCATTTTTTTGCATATATTCTAATATTTCATTAATATCATCTTGCAAATATCCTAATTTTTTCAAAGTAGGTTCTACATTTTTATTTACAATTTTTTCAATACCTCCTCCTGCGTATTTTTTAGTTTTAACCATGCCAAACTCAGGCTCAATACCAAAAGTTGCAGAATCCATCATAAGACTAATTGTTCCAGTTGGGGCTAATACTGTTGCTTGAGCATTTCTAAATCCGTATTTTTTCCCTCGTTTTATGACTTTCTTCCATGTTTTATTAGCTTCATCTAAAACATTTTCTAATCCTTTTGGAATCTTATCTCTATCAATTGAATCAAGAGAATTGGCATGTGTCTCAATAACTTCCATCATTGAATCTTTATTTTTTTCATATTCTTCAAATGTCCCAATTTTTTCTGCCATTTCTGTTGAGGTTAAATATACTTGACTTGTAAGTAGTGCAGTTATTGCCCCCGCTGTAGCTCTAGCTTCATCTGAATCATAAGGTAAGCCCAGTGACATTAATAGTGAACCTAAGTTTGAATACCCAGTTCCAAGTGGTCTGAATTTATGTGAATTTTCTGCGATTTTTTTTGTTGGGAATCCAGATCCATCATAAACCAAGTCTTGAGCAATTGCAGTAGTCCTTGTTGCCTTCATGAATGAATCAATATCAAAGGTTTCGTTTTCCGTATCAAGAAATTTCATTAAATTAATAGATGCTAAATTGCATGAACTATTATCTAAAAAGAAATATTCTGAACATGGATTTGAAGATTTTATTTCTCCAGATTTTTTACAGGTATTCATTTTATTTATTGTATTATGATATTGTGCCCCAGGATCACCACATGCCCACGTTGTTTTGGCCATTAAGGTTAAAAGCTCATCAGCACCATATTCAGGCATTTCGCTTGCCATATTTTGATTATGTATTGGAATCGTTTTCCACTTTTTATTATTTTTAACAGCTTCCATAAAATCATCTGTAAGCCCAACAGAAATATTTGTATTTTGATAATTTGCAGAAATAATAGCTTCGTCATATCCGTATCCAGCGGCCATCATTGTTTTAATTTTACCTTCTTCTTTAGATTTTAATTCAATAAATTCTTTTATATCGGGATGAGTTACATCTAGACGAATAAATTTAGCAGCCCTTCTCGTTTTACCACCAGATTTAATAATCCCAGCATTAGCATCCCAAAAAATTAAATATGCACAAGGTCCAGAAGGTATTCCCCCTCCAGATAATTTTTCTCGAGAGGATCTTAATGTAGAAATATTACTTCCAGTTCCAGATCCGTATCTGAACAATAAAGCTTCTCGCTTTGAAAGATCAACAATGCTTTCCATAGTATCATCAACAGAGTTAATAAAGCAAGCCGATGTTTGAGGATGAAATGATCCATCTCCAGCAGGAATAGGTATAGCATCACCCTTTTTAACATTTTTTTTCAAAATTCCCATCTCTGTTTCATATTCAATTCTTTGATCCTTGTCGCTTATTATCCAGCCATCTTTTTTATCATCAGGAGATTCAGATATATATTTGTCAGTTCCAACATTAAACCAAACTGGAGAATTGTTAGCCATTCTTTGATCTAGGTACAGATAGGCTAAATCATCTCTAAAGGCTTCAGCTTCTTTTTTGGATAAAAAATATTTTTGAGACAAACCCCATTCCATGAATTTTTCTGAGACACGTCCAACTAAGTCTTTATGAGAAACTTCTCTTTCGCTAGTATCCATTTCTCCGAAAAAATATTTTGAAGTTATAGTTTTAGCAGCTAAGTCACTATATCGATTTGGAAAAGAAACTCCTTTTTGAGAAAAAATTAGTTTGTCCCCATCTTTTATTTCTATGTCGTGTTTTTTCCATTCAAACATATCGTAAACAGAATTATCACCAATGCCTTTGGTAAAGTATCTATCGAATGTTAAGCATTTCTTCACCATCTTACAAATCTTTTAACTCCTTTTTAAAATCACTAATATCTTGAAAATTCCTATAAACAGATGCAAATCTTATGTATGCTACGTTATCTAATTTTTTTATTTTTTTCATTATTGTTTCTCCTATTGTTGAACTCTTGATTTCTCGCTTTCCTTTTTTTCTCAATTGTTCTTCGATTTGACTTATTATCTTATCGACTTTTTCTTTTGACACAGGCCTTTTTTCAAAAGCCTTGTTAACTCCTTTTTCGAGTTTTTCTCTAACAAATAATTCTCTCCGACCATCTTTTTTTATTATGTAAAAATCGCTTTCTTTGATATTTTCATATGTCGTATATCGACGTTTACATTTAAGACACTCTCTTCGTCTTCGAATTCCCGAAGGCGAATTCCGCTTATTTGTTACCTTTGATTTGGGGTTTGAGCAATACGGACAATCCATCTTATATACAAGATATAGTACACCTATACCTCTTTTATTACACTCTATTGTATGCAATAAGATATATAAGAAAAAACCCTTTTTAAATATTTATATACACTAGTATATAGTAATTTCAGATTTGCAACAAAACAGTACTAACACTTATCCATCAACTCACATTTTTTACAAATATTTTTACGCGCAGGTTCGCCACAGTTTTCGCAATATTTCATTCTAGTATCTTTATTTTTTTGTATCCTATCGCTCATTATTTCAAAATTTTTAATTAAATTTTCTTTTGTTTTTGTAGGCAACTCTGTCATAAATTTCCGAATTTGTATACGATATGAATCAATGGCACATGGACAACCCGAATAATTAACTGGTAATTTCATTTTTTTTGAATATGTTCGAATATCTTTTTCAGCTACATAATATAATGGTTTAATTCGAGAAATAAATTTTTTATTTTTTATATTCTGAGTTTTAGCTCCGGAGTTTGCAGAAAGCTTTGGACTACCTTTTAATATATTCATTAAAAAAGTTTGAGATTCATCGTCAAGATGATGCCCTGTTGCAATCATATCGACACCTTTTACTTTTCGAGCATATCTATTTAATATCCATTTTTTTATAACACCACAAATCGCACAATTTTTTATCCTACCTTTAACATTTTTAGATTGAATCGTTGTACGAATATAGCACATACCGCTTCCCATCTCTTTTTTCATATCATACAAATGCAATTTAATATCGTTATTTTCACAAAGTTCCTTGACTTTTTTCAAACATTCCTCGCTATATTTTCCAATTTTCAAATCAATATGAATTCCCTCAATATTGTAACCAAATTTTTTTAATAAATATGCAACAACCGTAGAATCTTTCCCTCCTGAAAGTGCAACCAAAATCTTTTGCTTTTTATTACACAATTTATATTTTCGTATAGTTTCTTCAACCTGTTTTTCCAATTCCATCTTATTTAATTATAGAAAAAAGTATTTATATGTTTAATTAAAATATTCTGGAAACATTTCTTTTCTATCCTTGATAGATATTGGAAGTTTTTGTTTTTTTAAATATTTTTTAATTGTTTGAATGAAAAGTTCAATTTCTAAATCAATGTAATTAAGAGCACTTTTTTTTGTAATATTTTTTTTATATAATTCGACTATTTCCCATTGTTTTTCTAATGAAAGATTTTTCTTTCCCCTATTTGGAGTTACGGTTTCAGGAATAGCAGTTTCCAGATCTCCATCTCTACCCAATTTTCGATAAAGTCCAGGATCTGCTAAAGATAATTCATATCTTGTTAATGTTTCTAATCTGGATGCTTTTCTAAAATATTCTAAAGCAGAAGAATATCCTTTATATCCACCATTTGGTTTTAATCCAACTTCATCCCAAATTTTTTTTATTGTGAGGTATGTGTAGTTTACCGTTTTAGTAAATTCACATATCCCTCCATGATATTTTTTATGACCATTAATTATTTTTTCAACATCACACAGAGGAATATCTTTAGTTGCGGAGGTTTCAAAACCTTCTTCTTTTAAATATTTTTTAATAGTAGCAAAATAAAAACCAGTTTTTCTTTTTATTTCAGAGCAATTACCATGTGAGTTATGATATTCATCTATTATTGATTTTCTTTGATTTTTAGATATAGATTTTCCACAAGAATTTAAACCGTTCAATTTCCAATATTTTAAAATAGTGGTATTCGAAATATTTAATATTTTACTAGCATTAAGAGCATTGCCATCAACATCTTTATATATTTTAATTATTTTTTCAATTTGCAATTCTGTTAATTTTTTTGTCATTATTATTTTTTCAGAATTAGGTTTCTGGCACCATCACCTTAAAACTTCAACTTTTTAAAATCACCAAGTGTTTTATCCAAATCTTTTTCAATATTTTTTAAAGCATCTTCTAAAGCTTTCTTTGTAGATTTGCCCTTTGTATTAAATGCAAGAATAGGATTTTTTGTGGGATGGTCTCTTTTCCATGCTGCAAATTCAACACTTGAATCTTTATTCAAATATACTCTCAAGATTTCAGCGATTGTCAAATTGTCAAATTCGATCTCAGCTTCATTTTTTTCACTACTTAAAATGTTAACTTCCATATATTGAAATCTGAAATACCATTTATAAAACTTGCGATATATCACCACAATCTATTTATATCAAAAATAAAGGATAAATTAATGGGAATAGAAGTTAAATTTATAATAAAAGATAAGGAGAAAATTCAAGGAAATTTTCCAGAGATGGAAATATTAATGAAAGGTGGAGAAAGGTATTATTCAAAAATGGCTAAACAAGATGAAGATTTTATAATAGCAAGGGATCTTGAAAAAAATACAATAGCTCAAAATGTTTTGTATCTTTTCATACATGGACAATCAGGAATAGTATGGGGAGCTAGTCCAAGAGAATATTTTGCTGGTGAAAAGTTGAAAAAACTAGGAATATATAAAGAAATATTTTTTAAAAGCCCATATGAACATTAATTATTTTCTACCAAATAAAATATCATCAATGTCTTTATCTGACAAAATCTTTTTCTCTTTTTCTAAAACTTCTTCATCCAAAGGTTTCCCCATAAAGTCCCTTTTTTTCAAAACAAATTCAGGCTCATTTTCTTTATCAATTTTCTCTTTTCCAATATTTATATTTTCTCCATAAACGTTAACCTTTCTATCGGGAATTTTTTCAAACACACGGGGATTTTTTTTAAAAGTAATTTCCTCATTTGTTCCGATATCTTCCTGTGTTTCAAAATTTTCAACAGGAAGTTCTAGCGATTCTGAATTTATATTTTTCAGATCGGATATTGTCATTTTTTCAGTTTTCATTTCTTCAATATTTACAGTTCTTCTCATTAATCTTTTTTCATCATCCATATCATTTCTAAAAATTCGAATTCCAAGATGATTTTCAATTTTTTTCAAAATATTTTCATAATTTCCAGGGAGCTCCCCCCTTTCTAATAATTTAATTGCAATAATTGGTTCAGAAATATGAGAGGCAAGTTGCTCTTGAGAAATCTTTTTTGACCTACGAGATCGCATCAACATCCAATGAAAATTATGGATTAACTTCTTTTTACCATCTTGACTAACGGATTCAACAACATTATTTTCAACAAGATTTTTTAATTCATCTTCTTGTTTAGATAATTCAATATTTTTTTCAGGAATTTTCAAATGTGTTTTCAAATTCACTCCAGACACAGCAGAAATCCTCTCCCTAACGGAACGATTCATCTTAGATTCTCTCATTTTTTCCACAGATGGCTTTTTAATCATCAAAACATCCTCGTCTTTAAATGAGCATTTTCTACAAACTTTTACAAGGCCATCTTTCGAAATAGCATCAGACAAAATAACCTGATTCTCATTTTTTCCACATTTAAAACATTCATTCATAATATCTAACAGAATTCAAGCTTTTTTAAGATTTATATCCTAAAGTATCTAGTTGCTTTGAGATTGATTTAACATTTCCTCTAATTCTTTCAAGTCATCTAATTTTGTAAAAACATGTTTTTCGTTTAAAATAATAGAAGTTTCATTTATATTGTAATTCTTTATTAAAAGTTCAATTGAAAGCAATCCAGTATCTTTTGCAATTGGAATTAAAATAATTTCATTTCCATATAGATGTTTTATTTCCATTAAAAATCTAGAAAACACTTCTTGCTTGTTTTTTTCACCCAAATCTTTTGAGTTATAATCATATAAAAAAACTAGAGTTTGAAATTCATTTCCACATTTTTCTTTAATCTTAATACTATTAATCCAAAATAATGTTCGAAGTAAGTCATATCTTTTATGTTCATTTACGATATATTCTGTTAACTTGCTTGCTTTTTCATATTTTTCTAATTTTTTAACATCTTCATAAATCAAATCGCCAAATTCAATATTTTTTTTAATAGCTTCTCCACAATTCAAATCATCTAAATTTAAAATTTGAGTTTGCACCTTGATATCTAAAAGAGTTAATTCGGATTGAGTATAAAGATCGGATATTTTTTCAGATCTTAAATTCTCTAAAACAACACCTAAAAAAACTCCGAGACCAAAAATTAAAAAAGTCACAAACAGAGCTTCCCAAAAAACATGCCTTTGCGATTTTAACATTTTATCTCCATTGTCTTTTTCCTTTTATTGCGTGCCATATGGCGTTAATCATTATGAAAGGATACACCATAAGGTATATTGTCATATAGAAAGGGATATTTAAAATATTCTCTTTTGTTAAAATTTTTTCTTTCAAGATAGATAGTATAACCAAAGTGTAAATCAATCCACAAATAAACAACACAATTCCCAAATAATTTAAAACACTAGGAGTAAGATAAAAACCCTCAAATGTAACAATGGGCGTACCAACCAAAAGAGAGTATTTTGTCAATAGAAATTTGGAGATAATTCTCGATCCAAATAAATATGAAAAAATCCCAAGACCGACTAATCCCAAAAATGTATTCAATATAAAAAATGGCATAATAAACCATCCAAGCATACCTTTTTTCCCAAGATATTTTCTATATTTGTAAAGACACTGTAAGCCTCCAAGGTTCCAACGTCGTCGTTGAATAAACCATGATTTTAGTTTTTTTGGAGCAGTGGTAGAAACCATAGTGTCAAGACACATTCTACGTTCCCATCCAGCATATGTCAAATGCCAAGTTGCCTCAATATCTTCAGTTAAATTATTAGCATCAAAACCACCAATACCTTCTAATGCTTTTTTTCTGTAAATTGCCAAAGGTCCAGGTGTAACATAAATTGCATCAACATAATCTAAAAGTTTTCTTGAAAATGCAATAACTTTATATTCAATTGCCTGAAGCCTTGCGAAAAAACTTTTAGGATTACGGACAACAACAGGACATGTAACAGCTCCCACTTTTGAATCTGAAAAAAATCCAATCATTTTTTTAATAGAATCTTTTGCAGGATATGAGTCTGCATCTACAACGGCAACAAGTTCTCCTTTTGCAATTTTTAATGCACGATTTAAGCTTCCAGCTTTTCCCAAATTTTTTAAATTATTTAGAATTTTTATTTTTGAGTATTTTTTAGCAAGTTTTTTAGCAATTTCTAAAGTGTTATCTTTACTGGTATCATTGATAATTATAACTTCTTTAATATTTTCATATCCGGTTTCAAATATATGCTTTATGGTATCAGCAAGAGTTTTTTCTTCATTATATGCAGGAACAAGAAAACTAATAGAATAATTTTTATCAGCTTTTGGGTATGAAAAAATTGTTTTTCGATTACTAAAATAAATTAACAGAAAGAAGCTTAACATGTAAATTGAAACAAACATATATGCCAAATAAATAATGGGCAATATTTCCATCAATCTACCTCCGAACTCTCATCTACTTCTACTTCTTCAAAATCTTTATCTATTTTTCTATTTTCTTTTTTTAAGGGATTTTCTTCTGAGACATTAAAATAATCATAAAAATCATCACTTAAATTAATAATATTTGTATGACCATCTTTTTTTCTTCTAATTAAATTTAATTCTGAAAATTTTTTTATATGATCATATGCCTTATTTCCTCGGATTTGAATTATTACAGATTGTTTTATTGGTTGTTTAAATGCAATAATGGCCAATGTTTCCTGTTCAGCTTTTGTAAATTCAGCATTTCCCGTAGCTAATTTATTGATAATCCCAATATATTCTTGACAAACATCCATTTTCCATGAATTATTTTTTGAAACAATTTCAATTGCAGATTCATTTTTTTCATAACGTTCTTTTAGTTCTTCAATTAAATCATGAATAACAATTGGGCTTAAGTTACTCAATGAAATTAAATCTTGCATGGACAAAAATCTGCCTGAAATAAAAAATATAGCCTCGATCGTTTGCAGATTTTTTTTATGCTGCGCACCTTCAACTTCTTCAATTGTTCTACTGGAAATTTCCATAAAACATAAAGAGAACTAAATTTTTTAAAGCTTTAGGGAGGAAAGTTATTTATATTTCAAAAACATATAATATTATGTGCATAAAGAAAGGATTGGAGTATCCAGAGTATAATGTACAGATTTATATTAAACCCTATTCGGAAAGTTGCTGCATATTTGATGTTTGGCAAATAAAAGGGAATGATCCATGGTTGGGTTTTTTCTCAATAACAAAAGAAAATTTAGAAACTGAAATATTGAAAGAATCATTTAAGGAGAAAATAAAAAAAGAATTAGAGAAATTTTTAAATGTGAAACTTTAAAAATTTATTAAGTTTAATTAAAATATGAATAAATTTATTCCAATCGTTTTAATATTGTCGATTATTGTTTTAACATTGTTTACTATTCGTTTGTTTTTGCCAACACAAATAGATGATGTTTCACCTGGTATTTTTTGTGAATCCGAATATTTAGAAAAGTCGAATATTCTTTGGATAATTCCAAAATTTAATAATAAATCAATATCGGACAATAAAACATGGTGTGAAAAAATCAAATCCTTAAATAAAACATTGGGATTGCATGGTGTAACCCATACATATGAAGAATTTAAATATAAAATAAATCAAGATGAATTAAGCGAAACGATTGAAATATTTGAACAATGTTTTAATGAAACACCGACGATGTTTAAGCCACCATATTTGAAAATATCCTCAGAGAATAAAAAGTTGATAGAAGAAAATAATTTAACTTTAAAATTAAAATTTAATCAATTAACACACAAAGTTTACCATTGCAATAATACTGGAAAATTTTCAAACAAATTTATTGATATATTCTAACCATCTATATTTTATATCTCAAAATTGCACCAATTCCAGATAAATTTTCGAACTGTTCACCTTCTGTAGTTTCTGTAGAAATCATTTCAATTGTTGTTCCCATGTTTTTTGCAACTTCCTTAAGTTCGGATGCAATATCTTTATCGAATTTTTTAGAAATGAATAAAATATCAACTGCTCCAAAGTTCAAAGCTTTTTTTACATCTTCAGTTTTATAGCATGCTAAATCAGGTTTCTCTCCAAGTGTTTCGAAAAACCTTTCCATCATTTTTTTCTCATGAATAATTTCTTGACTGGCAAGAATATCGCCTGCTTTGTCAACAAGTTCCTTTAATCCAGCTTCATCAGTGTCTCCAATATCTACTCTTCCTAAAACTTTAATTCTTAATTGTGTCATCATGTATTCATTGTCTAAAAATTCATCTTTTGTAGGAACCGGACCACCAACCAAAATACCTTTTAATTTAGGATGTTCAAAAAAAGCCTTTTTCATTTCTTCTGCAATTCTTTTGTAAAAGTCTTTTGTTAACCCTTCTGTAATTCTATGAAAACGTTGTGAACTTTGACCACCTGCCCTATTTTTAGAAGGAATTCCAGAGGTCATATGGGTAACCATTTCAATTCGTTTTCCTTCTAAGAAACCAATGGTTGCCTCTTTTCTATCCATAACTAATAAAGCATAAATCTCGTCAACTTCAAGCATGTGTTCTAGGGGTTCTAAAACAAATTCCTTGTCACATCTGTATGTTCGAATTTTCAAAGGCAATGGGGGCTCGATGTCCCATAGTTTCAAATCATCCTGACCTTCAACTTTAGAAACATTCCCACTATAAAGTGCCAATCCATTCTCTGGAGTTTTCTTAAGACCTTTCAAATATCGAATAATTTTATCAAGAGCGTCTGTAACGTTCTTCCGAGTAGACGTCGATTTAATATTCTTCGCAGTAGACTTCTCTGCTTCAAGCTGCTTCTGTGCGTTGATCGAATCATAACCCGCCGGAACCAAAACCGAAATCAATTCAGTGTGTCGCCCTCTGTGATCCTTCAATTCCTCAAGAAGTTCCGCTAAATCGTCCTTTGACATTGCCATATAGTTTGAAAAAGAAATTAGTTAATAAGATTTTGGGTTTGAAAAAGAGGATTTAAAAATCTACAAAAACTTGACCCCAAACTTTCCTTTTTTGATCTCTTTAGTATTAACAACATTTTTCAAATCATCCAAAAACCCATGAAGCAATATATACAACATCATTTATTTCCATAAGTTTTTCCATCAATCACAACTTATAAATATTTAGATTCATTCTTTTAGAATGGAATATCATCATCATCAATTATTCTGGGAACATAGGGGGTTGGGTCTTTGGAAGAATGTTTAGCAACAGATTTTTTTATTTCTTCTTGTGAAACCCTATTGCAATATGCCCCAAAATCTAAGAATACATATGGGCTAATGTGTTCAGATTTGTAACGATCTTTGTTTCTTTCTATCATATCAGAACAAACCATAGGCATTCCAATATGTTCTTCAGTCTTAAATATTTTAAAGTTATCTTCCCCATAGGAGCAATTGCTAATATTTTCAATTTTAGATATATATTCAGATATGATTTCCATATTCATTCCCTTTGCTTCTTCGGGGAGCGTTGGTTCTTCTTTGAAATATTGTTCCAAAACTTCAAGCGTTAGGTTAAATGGAAAAGGTGTATTTCTTCCATTTGCCATGGCAATTAAAATTGCAAAATCATTAAGTCCAAATTCAGAGATTGGAGATTTGTTTCTTCCAGACTTATTAGTAGAGGGAAGTATGTTCATAAATAAATCATCTATATTGTTCATATTCTTTTAATCTTTGGTTGTTTTATAAATATTTATATTCAAAAGACACAGTCCGAGAACATTCTATGCGTCCGAGAACCCATGTGTTGTTGCGAAAAGTGTCCGACAAATAATCTAACTTCAACCATCTAAATAAACTCAACCCTAAATTGTTTTCCTTCTTTAATCTCGCGAGCGTTAACAACATTTTTCAAATCACCTAAAAAATCCTCAACATTTTTCAAATTAGTTTTAGTCAAAATCAAAACAATCTCCGAATTCATTGCTTTCTTTTCTTTTGATTTCCATTTTCTAACGTGTTCTAAAGTTTCAATAAACAATCCCCATAGACAAAGTCTGTCCAACTTCCCTTGCTCAATATTTCCTACTTTTGGCCAACTCGAAACATGAACTGATTTATCTTTCTCGTTTTTAGCAAAATGTTCTTGATAAATTTCTTCACAAATAAAAGGCGTAATCGGAGCAAACATTTTAACAAGCGCTAAAAGAACTTTATACAAAGTATATTCAGCTGAAAGTTTTGCATCACCCTTACCCTGGTAAACTCTTTTCTTAACAATCTCCAAATAATTATCACAGAAATCACTCCAGAAAAATTGCTCAAGTTCTTGTTTGGCACGAGAGTATTCGTATTTTTCAAAACTCCCAGTAACTCTTTGAATTAATAGTTCCATCTTTGTCAAAAACATTTCATCAATTTTTTCCAATTTCTTAGGTCTTGCTTTCCCGTCATAATCACCCAAATTCATAAAAACAAATTTTGATGCATTTAAAATTTTATTAACAAATTTTTTACCTGTAACTAAATCTTTTTCTTGATAATTTAAATCTGATCCCAATTTGGAACCTGCTGCCCAAAACCTAAGCGCATCCGAACCATATTGTTCCATAATATCCTGAGGTTTAACGACATTACCTTTGCTTTTGCTCATTTTTTCTCCACCCAAAGAAACATTACCTGAAATAACAATATCTTTCCACGGAATTTCTTTATCGTGTAAGTAAGATTTTACAATCGTATAAAACGCCCATGTTCGAATTATATCATGTCCTTGCGGTCTTAAGGATAACGGAATATTTATTTTACCTTGGGCTTGAGGTAATTCGGATACAATTTGTGGAGTTAAAGATGAAGTAGCCCACGTATCTAAAACCATTTTTTCAGGAATAGCTTTAATATTACATTTCGGACATTTCTTTTCAGTTTCCAGTGGGTCAATTGGCAAATCCTTTAAATCTGGAAAAACAATTTCATTACATTTTTCACAATACCACACAGGAATCGGAACTCCAAAGTGCCTGTTTCTCGAAATACTCCAATCCCATTTTAAACCATTAACCCAATTGTCATATCTCTTTTTCATATACTCAGGATACCATTTTATTTTATTTCCCTGTTTAATTAATTCTTTTTTCTTATCCAATATTTTTGTAAACCATTGTTCAACCTCGATAAATTCAATTGGTGTTCCGCATTTATCATGCACATTTACAATGTTATCAATTTCTTTTTGCTCTTCAATTAAATCAGCATTTTTTAAATCTTCTAATATTTTTTTTCTTGCGATTTTTGTTTTTAATCCTTTATATTTTTTGATATTTAAGGTACCATCTTTTTCTAAAATTAATTTTGGCTCAAGATTATGTTTACCAATAGCGTCAACATCAAACCTGTCCCCATATGAACAAATCATTAAGACACCTGTTCCTTTATCTATCTCTGCGGATTCATCGGCAATAATTGGAACTTCAAAATCAAATAATGGAACTTTTGCTTTTTTACCAACAAGGTCAAGATACCTTTTATCTTTCGGATTTACGAAAACAGCAACACATGCTCCAAGTAATTCAGGACGAGTTGTAGCAATTAATAAATCTTTTTTATTGGCTTTAAATTTCAAAGTTGAAAAAAGAGTAGAGTTTTCTTTATCTTCTAATTCTGCTTGAGCAATTGAAGTTTGGCATTCGGGACACCAAAGCGTTGGAAATTTTTTTCGATATATTTCTCCCTTTTTCACTAATTCAATAAAAGATTTTTGCGAAATTCTTTGCGAATGATTATCAATTGTTGAATATGAAGTGTTATAATCTGCAGAAATTCCTAAATCCGAAAAATCTTGAATACATTTCGGAGTTTCATCTTTTAGAGTTTTCAAGCAAAGCTTGATAAAATCAGATCGTCCCATTTTTACACTTTTAATTTTGTTAGTTTTTTCAATAAATCGTTCGGTTGGCAAACCATTGTCATCTGTTCCAAATGGATAAAAAATATTCAACCCATTCATTCTCATAAATCGAACTATAAAATCTTGCTGTGAATATGAGAACGCGTGACCAATATGCATTTTCCCAGAAATGTACGGCGGCGGCGTATCAACTGAATAAATTTTATTATTTTTCAAATCTACCTTGTAAATATTTTCTTTTTCCCAAAATTTTTTCCATTTTGTTTCAATTGTATGAATATCCAATTTCTCTTTTACCATATTACTTTTATTCACAACAACTTTTAAAAACTATCTGTCTTTCATTAAACTATGGCAAAACAAACAGGAATTAACATGCCCGCAGGTTTCGGCGGACTGACGCGATTCAGTGAAGAATTCCAAAGCAAATTCGACTTAAGACCGATTCATGTAATAATTTTTATTCTATTAATTGTTGGATTCAGAGCAGCATTGGGTTGGTATTTTTAATGTTAGGAGGATTAAGTCCAAAAAAAATGCAAGCAATGATGAAGCAGATGGGAATGTCTCAAGAGGAAATAGATGCAGAAAAAGTTATTATTGAAAAAACAGATGGCTCTAAGTTAATTGTTGAAAATCCAAATATTCAAAAGATAAAAATGCAAGGACAAGAGTCATTGCAAATTACAGGAGATATTCATGAGGAGTCAGCTGAAGTTAGTGTTTCAGAAGACGACATAAAAACTGTAATGGAAAAAACTGATTGTTCTGAAGACGAAGCACGAGAAGCTTTAGAAGAAACTGGTGACTTGGCTGAAGCAATTATGAATTTAAGTTAGAAAAACAATTTTAAATCAAGTTATTAAAGATTTTTAAGTAACATGTAGAAAATTTATAAGAATATTTGAAAAAGATTAAAGGGTGATATTAATTGCCAACTACATTAAACCCAGCATCAACAAAAATTGTTTGACCTGTAATATTTTTAGATAAACTTGAGCATAAAAATAAACTTGCATCTGCGATATCATCTGCAGAATTCTCGCGTTTCAATAAGGATTTTTCTTTTTGCATTTTAATCATTTTATCAAATCCAATAATTCCAGAAGCAGCTAATGTTTTTATAGGCCCAGATGAAATTGCATTGACTCTAATTTTTTTATCACCCATGTCTTTAGCTAAATACCTAACACTAGATTCCAAAGCAGCTTTACAAACTCCCATAATATTATAATTTTCAAAAACCCGTGTTGACCCAAGGTGACTCATTGCTATAACACTTCCTTTTTTATTCATAATTTTATATGATCTCTTGCATAAGTTGACCAATGAAAAAACGCTAACATCTTGACTTAACGCAAAACTTTTTTTATCAATATTAAAAAATTTACCTTTCAAGAATTCTTTTTTTGCAAAAGCAATACTATGAATTAAGAAATCAAATTTACCAAATTTTTCTTTAACATTTGCAAAAAATAAATCTAAACTTTTTTCATCTACAATATTGCAAACAAATCCATATGAATCATTTAATTTATCCACCAATTTCACAACAGAAGCTTTATTTCTTTCTTGATGTCCTAATATTATTTTAACTCCTTGCATGTTTAATTTTTTCGCAACAGCCCACGCCAGACTTTTTTCATCTGCAACGCCAAAAATAATTGCCTTTTTACCTTTCATTTCCAAATCCATACAAAATCATAGTTTTCATAAATTAAAAACCTTTTCAAAATCGACAAAATCAGCCACACCAATACTTTTAAAAGATACCTGTCTTTTTAATATTTAAGGGATCCTAGCTCAGCGGGAGAGCACTAGACTGAAGATCTAGGTGTCCCGGGTTCGACTCCCGGGGATCCCATTTTTGGGATTGTAAATTACATATGAATTCAGGATTCTAACTTAGTGTAAATTCAAAAACCCATTCCTTTCCCCTCCAAAAACATTTCTAACCCTACCAAAACCATCTCTTGTCTGTCGTCAATAACCCTAACTTATTCAGCACACGAAAAAGGACCGCTAGACGGGACAATGTGGCATCCATCGAGGAGTTTAGAAGATGCTGCCCAGCCGGAACGTGAGGAAGGGGGTGTAGGGGAAATCAGGGGTTGCCCCACTTTCTTAAACTATACTAATCCCATTTAGTTTTTTAACCTTGTAAACATTTTCAACGAAACCTTCAATTTTCTGCTCATGACTAACAATAATTAATTGTTCCATATTTAACTGTTCCAAAACTTCACGCATTTTATCAAGCTGTTGCTCCGAAAATCCATCTGTCGGCTCGTCAAGAATAACCAAGTCTTTCGTTTTAATTTTACCAATAATAGAATTTATTATCTGATTCAAAGCAAGCCTATAAGCCAACGCAACAGCTGTTCGCTCACCACCTGAAAGATAAGCATAATCAATTTCATAACCATATTGTTCAATTATCGGGGTAAATTTATCATCAAGACGAACATTAAGTGAATCTGAAACAAGCATACCAAACCATTCTTCAAATAATTTAGAGAATTCGGACTTTAAGCGAATCATAACATTTCTTTCAACAACTGAAACCATCGGAATAAATTTTCTATTCAACCAATCTTCAAGTTCAATCAAATGATTAAGTTTGTTTTTTATTTGCTCCAATTTTTCAATCTTAATTTTCAATTCTTGAATTTGATCAGATGACATCTGAATTTCTTTTTTTAATTCTGCAAGTTGAATTTCTGCAATTCTTTCTTCTCTGATTGAATTTACTAATTCGACAGATTTGGTTTCAAAAATTCCATCATATTTTCCAAATTCAAATACGGATTGAATTAAATCCTCATTGTGTTTTTTGAGAAATTCAATATCTTTATTTAAAATTAAATTTGCATCATCAATATCTTTCAATCTTTTTTCTTTATCATTAATTTCATGCAATTGCATTTTTAAGATTTTAATATCTGTTAATGCTTTTTCTTCAATTGAAATATTACTTTTAATTTCTATTATTTTATTTGTAATTTGAGTTATTTCTTCTTCCAGTATTTTTAATTTCTTTTTATTGGACGAAGCTTCAGAATGAGCCTTATTTAAAATATTCGCACGATAAATTGCATCAACACCTTGTAAGCATGTTGGACAAACTTCAAGATTGGAAAATTTTTTTTCTAATTTTTCATTTTCTTGATCTTTAAAATTTATTGAATTAATCTGAGAAAGAATATTTAATTTTGCATGATTCATTTTATCTTCTTCCATTTTCAATTTTTCAATTTTTTCTTCAATTAAAATTATCTGAGATTCGTCAAAAATCATTTTCCTAAATTCCTCTATTTGAATTTTTAACTGATTAGAAATTTTTTCATTATTCAAAATTGTTTCCTGCTTATTTGAAATAACCAATTTTGTTTTTTCTATCTCTTGTTGAAGTTTTGTTTTTTCATTAACTTTTTTTGTAATTTCAGATTTTTCTTCCTCTATGTTATTTTTTATTTCTTTCTTTAGAAAAAGATTTTTTTCAAAAGAAATAAGATTTATTTTCCTATCTCCAAGAATTTGCTCTTTTGAGATAACTTCAGATTTGTCTCGCTCTAAATTTGATGTCAATGCCTCGTTAATTCTTTTCTGTTCCCTTATTTTAGAATTTATAATCGCAAGATTTTCTAACATTTTTTTATATTTATCAATACCAAAAACATGCCTTAATGTATTAATTCTAGTTTCAGGATCCTGAAGAATTATTTGCTTCATTTCTTCTTGTGGAGTATAAACTGTAAATTTATACAAAAGATTTTGTTTTTTGGAAAATTCTTTGGGGTAATTCAAAATTTCCAAAACAAGACTTTTTAATTCAGTAACAGATATTTCCTTTTTTAGATCATTTATTGTTATGGCACAATAATCCTGTGAGATAGTTTTGGCTTTTTTTAATGTTCTTTCTATAATTATTTCTTTATTGTCCACTTGAAATTCCATAATAACTCCACCATTAGTCTGTCCATTTCTTAGAAGCGAATTCCCACGCTGACCAGGCTGAAGTCCAAATAATGCAAATTCAATTCCCAAAAGTATCGAGGTTTTTCCACATCCAATATCTCCAGATAAGAGTAGAGAGCCTTTTGGAAATTTAATTTCTTCTTCGGTATAGCTCCGAATATTGTTTAATTTTAAATTTTTTATTATCATTCTTAAAAAAATAATCAAAGGTATTTAAGGATAGTTGTGATTAAGTCAAGATGTGGCGATAGAAATCTTTAAAAATCGATTTGTTAATTTAAATATATGCTTACGTTGTCCAATGGCTAAGACACCTGCCTGTCGCGCAGGAAACCCGGGTTCAATTCCCGGCGTGGGCGTATATAACTTATAAATAGCTTCTGAAATGTTGCATTTATGTTTTACTCTTTATTGGGGAAAATATTATTTTAAAAAACCTCTAAGTTTATAATTTTCAATTAATCCTGTCTTCCATCTATGTTTATATTCTTCCGAGCCTCTGCCAAAAGAAAAATATCTTAAATCTTTATTTTCAATAAAATATTTGATTGCATAATTAATAATTGCAGAGCCAGCCCCGCAATGTTTGTCATTAAAAATAGAATAATAATAATGAGCCGTATCTCCTGTTAAGATAATCATAATATATCAACAATCCTACTTCTACAATTTTAAACTAATCCCTAACAACAATTATTCTTTCTTAACAATTTTCTTTTCGACAACTTTTTTCACAACTTTTTGTTTTTTAATCAAATCTGCCTTTGTTCTTTCTCTATCAGCTTCTTGAATTTTCTTCCTTTCTTCTTTTTGCTCATTGGTCATAGGTTTTTTCCATGAAAGCATACGCCTAAACATACCACGATGAGTGTGTCTTTTTAATCTTCTTTTCGCCATACAGAATTTAGAAAATTTGAGTATATATAGGTTTTGGAGGCATAATTCTAAAAACTCTTTATCTTATTTATAAAAATGGAAAAACAATGGTGTGTATACATTCTCGAATGCCAGGATGGAACATTTTACACAGGCGTAACAAATAATATCGACGCACGAATGAAAACACACGCATCTGGAAAAGGAAGTAAATATGTCAATAAAAAAGGATTCAAAAAATTACTCAAAACAAAATCATGTAACGATAAATCCGACGCGTGTAAATGTGAATATCAAATTAAAAAACTACCAAGAAATCAAAAATTAGATTGGTTTGGTTGAATAAAATTACATAAATTATTATAAACCAAGTTGTCAAATATTTATAATGGAAAGAATAGAAGAATATTATGAAAGATTAAAAAACCTTGGAATGGATGAAGCTTCAAGTGGGCAAGCGGCTCCAATTTTGGAATATTTTGCAAAAAATAAAGATATTATAAAAAATATAACAAAGCCAATCAATCAGTCCAATTTATGGAAAGAGATGACAAATTTCCAAATACCATTTTTATATAAACAAGAAGAAGATAGAATTCAAGACGGGCATTGTTTTAGTTCTTATGAATTTATGAGAGGTCAATTGGGAAAAATTTATTTAGATTTATCAAATATGAATAACGGATTAAAAGAATTAAGTAATAAAAAATTAATTGAAATATCCGAACTCGAGTTTAAACTTTCAGAAACAGGACACCTTTTGGTAAAAGAGGTTCATCAGGATCATTTTTATAGTGAATATTAACAAACTACCTAAATAATTATAAAGAAAAGATTATAAAATAAATTATGAGTAAAATATCACTTATTGGCAAAGTAAAAAATAGATTAAATTTAGTATATAAGAGAATAGCAAAAAAACCAGATTATTTTATTTCAGTAGGTAAAGATGAAAAAGGCGAGTATGAAATTCCAGAAGGATATAAAAGAATTGAAGAGGTGGGAGAAGTAAGGAGTGTAAGTCATTTATCATTACATGATGTAATGCCCCACACTATCAACTGGGAAATGAATTATTTAAAATATTTAGAAGATCGAAATGCGAATGCATTTTACGTAGACCAAGAAAAATTTGAACAAGTATCACATTATTTTGGCAAAAGTCATTTTCAACCATTGAAATTATCAAAGTAACCTCCATTCTTATAAACTCTAGTGTATTTACTTTATTATGAGAGCTCAAAATAAAACATATAAAATTCGTAAGTCAGGTCTAAAAAATATACGAAAACAAAGGCAAAAATATCCAAGTATTGCCAAAAAAATACTAGAAGTTTCAGATATAATTATTGAGGTTTTGGATGCACGATTTGTAGAACGAACACGAAATTTAGAATTAGAGCAAGATATAAAAAAAAGTAAAAAACGAATTATATATGTTTTGAATAAATCAGATTTAGTAAAGCCAAAAGAAATTAAATTAAAACTTCCTGAAGATGTACATCCCTATATTTTTGTGTCTTCAACTCAAAGAAAGGGGAGTCGAGAATTAAGAAATAAAATAAAAATGGAATCCAAAAAAGTTGTTAAAAGAGAAAATAGATTTATTAAAGGAGATAAAATAATAGAATCAAACGAGGGTAAAATAATTGTTGGAATAATTGGATATCCAAATACAGGAAAAAGTACATTAATCAATTTATTGGTTGGGAAACATGTTGCAGGAACAGGTGCTCAAGCAGGATTTACAAAGGGATTACAAAAATTAAAGTTAGATTCAGAAGTTGTTTTGATTGATAGTCCAGGGGTAATTCCAGATAAAGATTATTCAAGTGCAAACAAAGACCAGATAGCAGCACACACAATAGTGGGAGGACGTTCATATAGTCAAGTCAAATACCCAGAATTCGTAGTAGCAAAAATCATGAGAGAGTTCCCAGATATATTAGAAAAGTATTTCAAAATAAAAGTCAAAGGGGATCCTGAAGAATTAATTGAAATATTAGGAAGAAAATGGAACTTTTTAAAAAAGGGAGATGAGGTTAATTTTGACACAACATCAAGAAAAATTATAAAAGAATGGCAAGAAGGTGCAATCAAAGTTTAGATTCGCTTTTTATAATTTTTCCTAAAATATAAAGTTGAACTTGTTTTTCTTTTTTCTCACCCACGATTAAATAATCATCAAGCATTAAATTTGATTTTAAATTTGGAATAACATACGATTTAAAAGAATTTTGAGAAATTGGAACAAGGTCATTATTAGATTTTATTTTTAAAGTGGGGGATTTTATCCGTAAGGATCTTGAAGTAGATTTGTCGATCAGTTCTCCGAATAATTTATTATAGATACTTACAGAAATATTTCCAATAATTTGATAACTTGTAGGAATATATTCACCACTTTCAGCTATTTCATAAAATATTCCATCCTGAATCTTGACATTAGATGTGGCAAGATCTTTACATTTTTGTTCAAGAGATTTTTTTCTAGTTAAAACTTTATCTTTAGCTTTTTTTTCCATCTCTTTTTTAGTTTTTCTTAATTCAGTTAATTCTTCTCTTAATGGTTTCAATTTATTTTTAACATTAGCTATATCTTTTGTATTTTGAGATTTTCTTTCATCATACTTTTTTTTCTTTTCTTCTAAGTCAGAAAAAGATTTGTTAAAATCTAAGAAATATTTTTTATAAGTTTTTATATCTTTTTCTAATTCAAGATACTTTTCTGA
>Ga0075122_10000420_pt1 | contig 33862 bp, 19 predicted proteins | sample AntAceMetag02UKB_FD_69790 | JGI IMG/M metagenome (GOLD analysis project Ga0075122, IMG submission 69790) | Saline lake microbial communities from Ace Lake, Antarctica - Antarctic Ace Lake Metagenome 02UKB | ecosystem: Environmental > Aquatic > Non-marine Saline and Alkaline > Saline | place...
TATTCAAATTGCAATGGTGGGCATTAGTAATGATTTGAGATTTTTAGATCAGTTAGATCCAAGGGTTCGGAGTTCATTATCTGAAGAAGAATTGGTTTTCCCACCATATAATGCATTACAACTTCAAGATATCTTGAATAAACGGGCAGAGGCCGGTTTTAAACCGGGTGTTGTTGAAGACGGTGTTGTTGCGAAATGTGCTGCATTTGCTGCGAGAGATCACGGAGACGCTAGGAGGGCTTTAGATTTATTAAGGGTCGCAGGAGAAATTGCAGAAAGGGAAGCGAACCCTAAAATTAAGATAAATCATATTGATGAGGCTAATCAAAAGATTGAACGAGATAAGGTTTTGGATGTTGTTGAAACCCAACCTAAGCAATATCAGTTAGTTTTGTATTCTATTTTTAAATTAATTGAAAAAACTAAGGAGGCTATTTTTACTGGGGATATTTATGCCTACTATCAAGAATTATGTAAGGTTGTTAATGTAGATAGTTTAACCCAAAGAAGGGTTAGTGATATTCTGGCAGAATTTGATATGTTGGGATTAATTAATGCTAGGGTTATAAGTAAGGGGAGACAAGGGAGAACTAGGGAAATCAAATTGGCAATACCTGAAAATATAGTGGTGAAATCAAAGGAGATTTTACTAAATTCTCTGGATTTATGATTCTATTAATTTGTTTTAGTAGATCATATATTGATTAAACGAGGTACCGGAAGGGTGTAACTAAATAAAATGACACAAGAAATATTAAAATTATTCATGGAGAAGGGTTTTTTATTAGATAAAGAAATCTTAAATTTTTTAAGAGAGTTGGATGATATCGAATTAGTGCAGGAAATAATTAGTAAAATAGTTATTATTTCAAAAGAGAAGGTTGTTTCTAAGGATTTTGTTATTGGTAACTTTGATAAATTTAATTCTATTTTTTTTGGATTGGATATTAAAAAAAAGAAGATTATTGAAAATTTTTTTATGATTAATCCTGATTATTTGGAAGATAAGAGGAGACCCAAAGAAATTTTATCTAGTATTGAAAATGATTTATTGAGCGATAGTGTTTTTTTTAGAGTTTTGTCTCCATCGGTTCCAATTTCGCAAACATTAGAGACAAAAGATTTTGTTAAGCATTTTAGAAATCGTTATGTTTTTTTGAGAGATGTTTTACAAATAAAACCAGAATTAGATAATCTTACCTCTATTGATAAAATTGGGGGGTCTAATAATGATTTTTCTATAATAGGTATTGTTAGTAGTAAGAGGATAACTAAAAATAAAAATATTGTTCTAGATGTGGAGGATTTAACTGGTAAAATAAGTATTTTGGTTAATCATACAAAAGAAAAGGTTTTTGGTGAAGCTAAGGATATTTTACTTGATGATGTGATCGGATTTAGATGTAATAAAAATGGAGATTTTGTTTTTGTTAATAATTTGTATTATCCTGATTCTTCTATCGAAAATAAAAAAACATTAATTCGGGATAATTATGCATTATTTCTTTCAGATATACATTTGGGATCATCTAATTTTTTAAGAGAAAATTTTGAGAAATTTATATCTTGGTTAAATGGAGAGGGTAGTAATGAAAAACAAAAAGAGGTTCTTAAAAAAATAAAATATTTATTTATTTTGGGAGATTCTGTTGATGGAGTCGGTGTCTATCCAGGACAAGAGAAGGATTTGATAATTAAAGATATCCGAGAACAATATATTGATTTGGCGAGATATTTAGATAGGGTTCCTAGGCATATTCAAATTATTCAGTGTGCAGGCCAACACGATGCGGTTCGGGTAGCTGAACCACAACCTCCGATTGGGGTTGATTTTGCTGAACCATTATATAAAATTGAAAATTTAAAACTGGTTAGTAATCCTTCATTGGTTGAAATAGGTGGTGATGATGAGGAGGAGGGTATTAAGGTATTAATGTATCATGGTGCGAGTATACATGGCGTTATAAATGAAATTCAGGAATTAAGAATAAATAATGCACACTCAACTCCAACAAAAGTTGTTGCTCATTTATTAAAAAGAAGACATTTGGCACCGAGTCATGGTCCAAGTACTATTTATATTCCCAATAAAGATGAGGATTTACTATTAATAAAGGAAATTCCAGATATTGTTGCTACTGGGAATCTTCATAGGACAGATATAGATACATATAATAATATTTTAATTATAAGTTGTAGTTGTTGGCAATCTATTACTGCTTTTGGAGAAAAGATTGGGAATAGCCCAGATCCATGTAAAGTTCCTATATTGAATTTAAATACACAGGAGGTTAAAATCTTAGATTTTAGTTGATGAATGGATGTAGTTAATTTGGGTATCGTTAAATCTGATAAAAGTCAAGTGTTATTCGTAAAGAATGTGGCTTGGTTCGACAAAAGATTACTTAGGTTTATCATTGGGAAGATATTTTGAAAAAAATTGAGGGGATTAATTAATAATATGGATACAGAACAATATTTTGAACATTTGAATGAGAAAATAGAAAAAAATTATAGTATTGCAAAAAAGGCAAGAGCTCTGGGATTAGATGCTGAGAATAAAGTGGAAACCTCATTAGCCCTTAGTATGGCTGAAAAAGTTGTTAAGTTAATTTCTACAAAATATTCCCAACTGGATAATTTAAAAGTTGTTGAAAGAATTTTAGAGCTTGAGAAAAGATATGGATCTTTAAGTGCAAGCGTGGCTTTTGTTATTGCGGAGGAGGTAAGTAAAGAGGTTTTTTGTAAATTTAATACAAAAATTGAGGCAATTGACGCAGGTATAAGGGTAGGGTTTGCCTATATAACACTCGGCGTTGTTAGTAGTCCTATTGAGGGGTTTACAGAAATTAAGAGCGGAAGAACTGATTTGGGGCAGGAATACTTGAAGGCTTATTTTTCAGGACCCATTAGGAGCGCTGGAACAACTGCTAGTTGTGTTGTCTTAATGTTAATTGATTATCTTAGACAAAAATTGGGTTATGCTAAATATGATCCAACAGAAGAGGAATGTAAAAGAGCTAGTATTGAGATTTTTGATTATCATGAAAGGGTTACTAATTTGCAATATTGTCCGACAGAGGAAGAGATGATGTTTATTTCAAAAAATATTCCTATACAAATTTGTGGGGATCCAACAGAAAAAAAAGAGGTTTCTAATTATAGGGATTTAAGGAGAATTGAAACTAATTTTATTCGTGGAGGAGTTGCTTTAATTATGGCGGAAGGTTTGGCGCAAAAGGCGTCAAAGGGATTGAGAATATTAAAAGAAGTTCAGGAGAATGGGTTAGATGTTAAGGATTGGGAATGGTTGGATGATTATGTTTTATTACATGAGAAAAGAACTTCAGGTAAAATAAAAGGAGTTGATGGTCCCACCTATCTTAAAGATCTTGTTGCGGGTAGGCCTGTTTTTGGTTATCCAGGAAAGGGTTTTCGTTTTAGGTATGGAAGGTGTAGAAATACTGGATTTAGTGCGGTAGGTATTCATCCTGCCACAATGGTTGCTACTAATAATTTTATTGCAATAGGTACTCAATTAAAAATAGAAAAACCAACAAAGGGGTGTGTTGCGACCTCATGCGATTCTATTGATGGGCCTATCGTTAGATTTAAGAATGGAAATGTTAAAAAAATTAATGATCCTAACGAAATTAAGTTATTATACGAAGAGATTGATGAGATTATTTATTTAGGAGATATTTTGTTTCCATTGAGCGATGTTCAGAATAGAAATGCTAATTTAGTTAGGGCGGGCTATGTTGAGGAGTGGTGGAATTTGGAATTAAAAAAGGCGAGTGGTGGTAATAAAGTTGAAAATTATTTTAATCTTGATATTGATTTTGCCATAAAATTATCAAAAGATTATAATATACCCCTATATCCTCAATATATTTTTTATTGGTCTCAGATAAGTAATGAAGAATTTTTGGAATTTGTAAAATGGTTAAGAAGAGGACAGTTGAATGGGGGGAAATTATTATTCCCATATAATACTAGTGAAAAAGATGAATTTAAAATAGGAAAAAGGGCATTGGAATTATTGGGGGTGGATCATGAGGTTACTACCGAAAATGTTGTATTGGATGTGGTTAGCACAAAAGCATTATTATTAAATTTAGGACTAGAGAATTGTTCTAAGTTTAGTGAAGTTTGTGATATCGAGGGGGACTTAAAAGATAAGAATGTTCTAAGTGTCGTGAATAAATTTAGTAATTTTATAATTAGAGATAAAGCGGGCGAGTTTATTGGTTCAAGAATGGGTAGACCTGAAAAAGCTAAGTTTAGAAAGTCTGCAAGTAATCCAAATTCTTTGTTTTTTATTGGAGATAATGGTGGAAGATTTGCTAATATTAATAATGCAGCTAAAGAGGGGTTTGTCAAAGGATATTTTCTAAATAATTTTTGCAAAAAATGTTCTAGTTATTCTATTTATAATATATGTGAAAAGTGTGGGGAAAAAACTTCTAAGAAATATTATTGTAAGATGTGTGATAAGGATATTGAGGGTAGAAAATGCGAGTATCATGGTAAGGTTGATAATTTTAAGAATACTTCTGTTGATGTTAATCGTTACCTTGATAGAGCAAAAGAGAGATTGGGTTATTTGGATGTTGAAATTCCGGATATAATAAAAGGGGTTAAAGATAGGCAATTACATTTTTCGGAGCATCTTGAAAAGGGTATCTTGAGGGCAAAGTATGGATTATTAGTGAATAAGGATGGAACGATTAGATATGACGCAACAGAGCTTCCCTTGACTCATTTTAAACCAAAAGAAATTGGGGTTAGTATTGAAAAACTAAAAAAATTAGGATATACTAAGGATTATTCTGGAGAAGATTTAGTTGTGGATGATCAAGTTTTAGAATTAAAGCCACATGATATTATTTTACCTTGTGGTAATAATCCTGGTAGGGCAGATAAGGCATTTATGAGTGTGGCTAATTTTATTGATGAACTATTGGTTAAATTTTATAAAATGGACCCTTATTATAATATTAAAAATAAGGAAGATTTGATTGGTCAATTAGGTGTTTGTATTGCTCCCCATAATTGTGCGGGGGTTGTTTGTAGATTTATTGGATTTTCTAAATCGCAAGGAATTTACGCTAGTCCATATATGCATGCCGCCGTGAGGCGTGATTGTGATGGGGATGAATTTAGTGTTTTGCTTATGTTGGATGTTTTGTTGAATTTTTCTAAATCATTTTTACCCACCCATAGAGGAGGAACTCAGGATGCTCCATTGGTTTTGAATGGTAGAATAAATGCAAAAGAGGTTGATGACCAGATATTGGATTTTGAATTAGTAGATAATTATCCTTTGGATTTATATGTAAAATCCCAGGAAGGATTACATTCGGGAGAGGTAAATATTGAAAACGTTAAGAAAAGAATAAAAGATAATCTGAATTCATTTGAAAATATCAAGTTTACTCATGATTGTTCTGATTTTAATTTAGGCGTTGAATCTAGTAATTATAAGATTATTCCAACAATGTCAGACAAGGTTGATGCTCAAATGGAATTATGTAAAAAGAATAGAGCTGTTGATGAGTCAGATGTTGCTAGATTAATTATTGATAGACATTTTATGCGAGATTTGAAGGGGAATTTAAGAAAATTTTCTCAACAAAAATTTAGATGCAGTAATTGTAATGAGAGTTTTCGGAGACCACCTTTGAGTGGGAAATGTTTAAAATGCAATGGTAAGATTATTTTTACGGTTTCCTACGGGGGGATTGTGAAATATTTGGAGCCTGCTATGAAATTAATCAATAATTATAATGTTTCATCGTATGTTGGACAAGATTTAGAGTTGGTTAATAAATATATTGAAAGTATTTTTGGGAAAAATAAGGAAAAGCAGATAGAATTAAATAATTGGAGAGATGGAAAATAATATGGGATTTTCTCATTTGCATTTACATACTGAATATAGTTTTTTAGATGGAGCTATAAAAATAGATAAATTATTTAATAGGATTAAAGAATTGGGCATGGATAGTGTTGCAATAACTGAGCATGGAAACATGCATGCTGTTGTTAAGAAGTTCCAAGCTGCAAAAAAAGCAGGGGTGAAATTAATTTTTGGAGCTGAACCCTATGTTGTTGATGATATTTCTGTTAAAGATAAGAGTGAATCGAGATATCATTTAATTTTACTTGCAAAAAATATGGAAGGGTATAAGAATTTAATTAAACTTATTTCTATCGCGGGTACTAATAAAAATTTTTATTATAGACCTCGAATTGATAAGAAGTTATTAAAAGAATATTCTAAGGGATTGATTTGCATGTCTGCATGTATTGCAAATGATATTGCACAGAGTGTTATCCATAAAAATATGGGCAAAGCAAGGACATTGATTCAGGGATATATTGATATTTTTGGGAAAGAGGATTTTTATTTAGAGGTGCAAAATCATAAAATAGAAGAAGAGGCTCTGGTTAGGGAGGCTTATTATAAATTAGCTGAAGAATTTGGTATTAAGTTGGTTGCAACAACAGATTCTCACTATTTAATGAAAGAAGATGCGAAAGCCCATGAGGCTATGTTGTGTATCCAAACAAATGGATTTTTAGATGATCCGAAACATTTTCAATTTAGTGGAGAAGGTTTTTATGTTACAAGTGAAGATGAAATGAGAGAATTATTTTCGGATAGGTTGGATGCGGTAGATAATAGTGTTGAAATAGCTAAAAGATGTAATGTTGAACTTGATCTAGGAAAGACTATTTTCCCTAATTTTGAGGCTCCAGATGGGATGACTCATTCAGGATATATGTATAAATTATGTTCTAAAGCCCTGGAAGAAAAATATGGGGGTGTTGATAATTACAAAGAAGCCAAGGAAAGGATGGAGTTTGAATTATCAGTTATAGATAAGATGGATTTTGCTACTTATTTTTTAATTGTTTATGATTTTATTAAAGCAGCTAAAACAAAATGTCAGGTAGGCCCAGGGAGGGGTAGTGGAGCGGGTTCAATTGTCGCTTATCTTTTGGGTATTACTCAGTTGGAGCCATTAAGTTTAGGATTATTGTTTGAGAGGTTTTTAAATCCAGATAGGATTTCTCTTCCTGATTTTGATGTAGATTTTGGAGATAGGGATATTGTTGTTAATTATGTTCAGGATAAATATGGTCATGATAAAATTGCGCTAATTGGAACATTCGGAACAATGAGTGCTAAATCTGTTTTGAAAGACGTTACTAGGGTTTTTAGAATTCCCTTTTCTGTTTCAAATGAAATAACTCAGTATGTTTCAGAAAAAACAATACAAAAGTCACTTGATTTGAAAGATGAGACAGGGCGATTAATTAACACAGAGCTGATTAAATTCAAGGAGGAATATCCACATATTTTTGAAATTGCTCAGAAATTAGAGGGATGTGTTAGACATAAAGGGGTTCATGCTTGCGGGGTTGTTTGGGGAAAGACAGCTATTTCAGACTATATTCCTACACATGAGAAAGAAGGGTTTATTATTACCCAAATAGAGGGCCCCGAGATTGAAACAGCGGGGTTGGTTAAATTTGATTTTTTAGGATTAGAGACTTTAAATATTACAAAGAAAGTTTTGGATGCTATTGGTAAAGATGGGGAATGGTTAGAAAATATTCCTATGGATGATGATAGTGTTTATGAGATGTTAAGAGGAGGAGATAGTGTTGGAACATTTCAAATGGAAAGCCCAGGTATGCAAAAAACATTGAAGCTTGTTAAGCCGGTTTGTTTTGATGATATTATTGCCATATTAGCATTATATAGACCGGGAAGTATGGATTTTATTGATGTATATGCCAGGAGGAAAGATGGGGTTGAAAGATTTGAGTATGTTCATCCTAAGGCAAAGTCTATTTTGAAACCCACTTATGGGATATTAGTATATCAAGAGCAGGTTATGCAATTATCTAGAGTTTTAGCTGGGTTTACTATGGGGGAGTCTGATACCCTAAGGAAGGCTATTGGTAAAAAGAAATTGGATTTGATGGAGCAAATGGAAGATAAATTCAAAGAGGGATGTATTAATCTATCTGGGATGAGCGAAAAAGTTGTTGATGATTTGTGGAGTAATATCGTTAAGTTTGCATCTTATTCCTTTAATAAAAGTCATGCTGCTGCTTATGCTTTGATTGCATATAGGACGGCTTATTTGAAAAAATATTATCCTACAGAGTTAATGGCTGCAACTATTTCTGCAAATACTAATAATCCTGAAAAAATGGGGTTTTATTTAAATGCCACTAGGGATATGGGTATTGATATTCTTTGCCCGGATGTTAACTTGTCTGACAGGACATTTAGTGTTAATGAATTTGATGGGAAAGAAGTTATTCGATTCGGTCTTTCTGGTATTAAAAACGTAGGGGAGGAGGCCTTGCAAAGTATTTTGAAAAATAGACCGTATAGCTCATATCAAGATTTTATCAATAAGGCTAATTTGTCTAAAATAAATAAACGGGTTCTTAGGAATCTTATTTCAGTAGGTGCTTTTGATGGGTTTGATTACAATAGAAACCAATTACTTTCTGTTTATGAGAAATTAGGGCCCGAAACTAATAGTGCTGAAAAGCAGATGACTTTGTTTGGGGGGGTTGCTAAGATTAATGTAGACGATAGTCTTCCTGATTTGTCTATGAAAATTAAGGTAGAATTAGAACGAGAGTTAATTGGGGTTTGTATTTCGTGTCATCCTACTGAGCTGTATATAGAGTCTAAATCTAATGCCTATGTGGAATATAGTAATTTGGGAGATGGTATGGAGGGAGAGGTTTTTGGTATTGTTAGTGAATATAAAAAAATTATTACAAAAAAGGGAGACTCTATGGCATTTGTTACAATACACGATAAAAAAGGAGAGTGTAGTGTTATTGTCTTCCCAAGTGTTTTTGAGGATTTAGTTAGAAATGGAGAATTAGAGGTTGGAGATGGTGTTGTTATATCTGGAAGATATAATGAAGATCATGAAAGAGGTAATAGTTTTTTTGCGTCAGAAATTAGAAAAGCAATTATAATTGAGGGTTAGGATTTTTTGTTTGAAATTTTATTTAATAGTCCAAGTGGGGTTTTTGATATTTAAACATGTATGGTTTGAATCGTAGTTTTGTTTAAAAACTTCGATGGTTTTTTATTTTTGAAAAAGGTGTAAAATGGCAGGTATATTTGGAATTGTTTCAGAAGAGGATTGTATCCGAGATGTTTTGTCGGGTACATTTTATTTGCAAAATCGTGCAGAAGAATATTGTGGTATCGCTTGGAAAAATGGAGATGATAAATTAAGAAATTCTACCCATCGGGGTTTAGTTAAAAATAATTATACTCAGGAGAAGTTATCTTTCATGAAGGGTAATTTTGCTATTGGAACTGTTTCGGGGAGTCGTGAGCCCGTTTCTGAACTTTCTAATAAGGGTGGAATGAGTTTGTGTTATGATGGAAACATTGCAAATTATGAAGAATTAAAAAATAGTCTTTTAAAAAATGGCGCGAGTTTTTCTGGGTATCATACCCTGGAAGAGATTTATGATAGTATTTTAATTTCAAAAATAATTTCAAAAGCTCCAAATTTTGGTAAGGGTATTGAAAGTTTAGTTGAACAAATGAGGGGGGATTTTGCATTAGTTGCATTAACACCTGAAGGAATTTATGCCTCAAGGGGTTGGGGAAGGAAGCCATTAATCTTAGGAAAAAGAGATGGAAGTTATGCAGTTTCATCCGAAAGTGTTTCATTTATTAATCCTGGTTTTGAAATTGTGAGGGATGTTAATCCTGGAGAAACGGTTTTTATAGATAATTCAGGCATTCACCATGTTCAACAATTAGATTTAAGTCCCATTAAACTTGGAACTTTTGAATGGGTTTATACTGCTCATCCTGCGTCAGTTGTTGATGGGCAAAGTGTTGAATTAGCAAGAAATGCGATCGGATCTGCACTTGCAAGAAGATATCCTGTTGATGCAGATATTGTTTCACCGGTCCCTAATTCTGGTAGATGTCATGCGGATGGTTATGCCAGTGAATCTGGGATTATGCATAGGGAGGTTTTTAAGAAATTTGATTATTGCGGGAGAAGTTTTACTCCAAATACTTTGGAGGATCAACAAGCAGTTGCAGATGAAAAATTAATTCCGGTGAGAGAATTAATTGAAGGGAAGAGAATTATCTTTGTAGATGATTCAATTGTTAAAGGAAATCAAACAAGAAAACAGAGTCAAAGGTTAAGGGAATTAGGCGCAAAAGAAGTTCACGCAAGAATTGCTTGTCCTCCTTTAATGAGTGCTTGTATTTATGGTAAATCAATTAAAAATGATGAAGATTGCATCGCTAAGAGGATGAGTTTGGAAGAAATAAGGATAACGAGAAGATTAGATAGTTTAGAATATGCAACTATTGAAGATTTAGAAGGTGCTATCGGGAAGTCAAGAGATATGTTATGTGTAGATTGTTGGGGATTGTAACTAGATAAAATTATATAGTCGAAATTTTTAATAGATTTATGGATGATTATTTAGAAGAATCTGCTATTGAATTAACTCCTGAAATGAAAAAAGAGATGTATGGTGTTTCTAAAAAGAAGAAGTTATCTATTTCTAAGATTTTAATGATTACAAGTGTGGTTATTATTGTTTTAATTGTAGTTAATATTTGGAGTGGGGTTCAGAAAATAGAGGTGGGGATTGATCAAGATTTACAGGGGGAATTATTTCAAGAAAAAGGTATGGGTGGAGAGATTGACTTAGAGATTAATAATACTAATGAAACCTCTCAAAATAACTCATTTACAAATTCTAGTGAGTAAATTATATTAAATAAAATAAGATTGTTGGAATTAATAAACATCCCATTAAATGTATTCTTTTTATACCTAATAATATTGTTGCGATTCCTAATGATGTTGCAATTAAGAATACTAAAAGTCCTAAGAATCCTGTAAAAATAATTGTAATGAGAGTTAATATAGTTAGTATGACGATTGAGAGTTTTGTATAATTAAATTTGTGGATATGTTTCGCAATTTGCCTTGAGATAAATATTGCTAAGAAAAATGAAATAATTCCTGCAATTATTATTGTTCCTAAAATATATAGTAGATGGGGGGTTGTTAATTCTGGAATAAGTTTTGAGATGGCAATTGCCGCACCAGTTCTTGCTTTTTGTATAGAATATAGGGTTATGAATGATAGCCCCATAACAATTGTATTTATTGCTCCTAATAAGAATAGAAATTCTTTTTGTTCTATTTTTTTATAATCACCTACAACTTCACTTCCAATTACTGCTGCCTGAGCCGCACCTAATCCTGGAAGAAATGCAGTTAAGGGGGAGGCAATTATTGAAGCGATACTTGCTTTTGCTATGGATTTTTTATTTAGTCTAATATCTTGAATAGAAGCTATTTTTTGTTCGGGAATTTTAATTTTATTTTTCATACTAATTATGAGGTTGCTTGCTCCAAATAATCCAGTCAGAAGGGGTAAAAGAGGTTCTTTTAAATTTAGATTTAATGAGGCTATTCCTAAAAATCCTGCTAAAAGGAAAATGATTAATGCCCAAAGTTTGTATTTCCATTCCTTTTCAGTGAAGAATATTAAATATCCTGAAGCTATTAAAAGAATTAACCAAATTATACTTTGAACATAGTCATAAATGTAAGGTAAAAGATAAATAAATATAGGCAAAAGAAGAAAGATTATTATTAATCCTGTCAAACTTCCATATAGTGTTAAAATTACTGCATAATATGCTTGACCTTTTAGTAGGAGTTTGTGTCCAGGTAGAATCGAGAGAATAGAGTCTTCGTCTGGAGCTCCTAAGAAAATTGAGGGGATAAAATCTAAGAATGTGTGAGTTATTGCCATGGCAGTTATAAAAACAATAAGGGTTAAGGGGGAAGTTATATTTAGGAGGGTTGATGAGATTGAAAGGAGGAGTATCGCAATTAGATTAATATGAATTCCTGGGAATAGTCCGGTTAAAGTTCCTGCTAAAATTCCTAAAATTAATGCTACGATTATATAAATTATCATTAAGAATTTAGCACAATAATGTTTAAAAAAGATTATTGTGGTTTAGTCCTAGGGTGTCTGAGGTGATGGGAGATTAAAATCAAATGCCATTAGACTTTAGAACACAAAAACTAGCAAAATTATTAGTAGATTATTCTGTATTTGTTAAGAAAGGTGAGACTATTATGATTTCGGGGGGTATTGAAGCTCAGGATTTGATTAGTGCAGTATATAAGGAGGTTATTTTGAAGGGTGCTTATCCCCTTTTAAGGATTGGATTGCCCGGCTTGACTTCATTTTATTATAAACATGCTTCTAAAGAACAATTAGAAAAATATCCTCAAATATTTGACGATACTCTCAAAAAAATTGATAAGTATATTGGTATTAGCAGTGAGAATAATACTCGTGAATTAACTAATTGTGATTCTAAAAAAATTAGTTTAAGAGAGAAGGTTACACATCGGATTACAGAATATGTTTGTAATGGTAAACCTGAAATTTATAGAGTAACTGTGGGATTTCCTTGCCAGGCACTAGCTCAAGAAGCGGAAATGGATTTGGTTGATTATGAAAATTTTGTTTATGGTGCTTGTTTGCAAGATTGGAATAAATTAGGAAAAAAGATTGATAAAATTATGGCTAAATTCAAGAAAGGGAAAAAGATTTGGCTGAAGGGGGATGGTGTTGATTTAAAATTTGATATTCATGGAAAAAAAGCTAAAGCAGATAAAGGTGAGGAGAATATGCCAGGGGGAGAGATATTTATGGCACCGGTAAGGGAAAGTATGAATGGGTGGATTAAATTTGAATATTCTGCAATTCGGAATGGCAATGAGGTTACGGGTATTGAATTAAAATTTGAAAACGGAAAAGTTGTTGAAGCGAAGGCAGATAAAAATGAAGAGTTTTTAAAAGAAATGATTGCAACTGATGAGAATGCGAGTTATGTTGGAGAGTTTGGTATTGGTATGAATCCTAATGTAACTAGATTTACTGGAGATCTATTATTTGATGAAAAAATTGGTGGAACAATTCATTTAGCCCTGGGTGCAGCATATAAGGAGAATGGCGGGGGAAATGATTCTGCACTACATTGGGATATTGTAAAGAGCATGAAAAAATCTAAACTTATTTTGGATGGAAAAGTTGTGCAGGATAAAGGTATCTGGAAAATTTAATTTTGATGGTTTTTTATTTAATTTTGGTTGAAGTTATGAAAAGTTTTATAAATGGTAGTTGTTAAATTATTTTGCTCAAAATTTTTAAAATCGATTTTGATAAAAAATAATATGATAAGATTATTAACAACATCTAAAATTGGAATTGTAATTTTTATAATTATGGCTTTAGTCTCGGTATCTCATTATAGGCTATGGGCACAGAGAAAAAATTAATTTTAAAAATTTTATTTCTAATCATTTATAAAGTTTAATTGATTTTTTATTTTATGGTGAGAATAAGAAAATATAAGGATTATACTCTTAAAAGATATCAAAAACACAAAAAGTGTCCTTTTGAGACTTATGAACCTGAAAGAAGGGTTGAATTGAGGAAGGAACATACAGTTCCAATTTTGTTTGGGGTTGGTAATGTTTTTTTAAATCTTGGAGGGATTGTTGGACTTGGGTTTTATGGTTTTTTTAGAGGTTTAAAGCAATTTCTAGGATTTAAAAAAGATGTTGAAAGAAAAATTTGGGGAAGTGGAAAAATTGTAGAAATAAGAGTTTCCAAGGACCCTGTTAAGAAACCTTTATAAGTATCTTTTTGTTTATTCTATAAAAGATGGTGGATAAAAGAATTTTAGATTATCTTAAGAAATATCGTAGTAAATATCCATTAGGTGCTTTGAGACAAAAAATAATTTCTTCAGGATATAGCTCTGGGCAGGTTGATGCTGCAATTAAATTTTTAGAATCAGGTAAGGTTTCTCCTAAATTACCAGTTGCAAAGCCTGTTATTTCAAAACCTATTTCTCAAGTAAAACCATCAGGGGTTGTTTCAACTACAAAAGTAGCTTCAAAAGTTTTATCTAAGGTTTCTCAATCAAAAGTTAGTAAACCTGAGATTAATAAGGATGCTAAAGATAAAAAGAGCCCTAGGGGAAAAATCCCCTGGATGAAAGTTGCAGGTATTTTTGGATTTGTTATATTATTCTTTTTTATTTTACAAATAGTATCAGAGATATTAAGCTCAATAGGGGTTTCACTAGATTTTTTAAGTAATATAATATTTGGAATTGCATTATCCCTTGTTGGGTTTGTTGCTTTTTTATTGTTTTATCTGGGATTTGTTAAACTTGGGAGATATACCGGTTCAAAACTTCTTAGGACTTCAGCATTAATGATTATTATTTTTGAAATTCTTTTTATTGTTTTGTTAGCAATTCTTTGGGTTGTTGCTGCCAATATGGCTTCAACAGAGGCTCGTACAATTAGTGATTTGGCTATCGGAGAATTAGGCGGGATTACAGATTTTGGGATAACATCAAGCTTAGGGCTTGGAGATGGTCCAATGGGGCTGATTATTTCATTGGTTTTGATTTTGTTAGTGGTAGTTACTTATATATTATTTTCAATTGGTTTAATTGGCATTGGAAATAAGGTTAAATTTGCTAAATTATCTGGAATATTAAATTTATTTTCTGTTATTGTTAATATCTTAGTTTTTGGTGGATTGACTATTATTGGGATGGTTAACCCATTTTTTATTGTGGGTTTGGTGTTTAATGTGTGGTTATTGATTATAATTTCGGGATTATTGTCTTTACTGGGCTTATCAACAATTTTGTTTGAAAGTTTATGTCTGATAAAAGCATCAAAACAATTTGAGTAATTAGTTTAAATGATAATTTTATTTGCTTGAATTTGTAAGAATTTTTTATATTCTTTTACGGTTCCTATTACACTTATCTTTTGATTTTTAGATAAATTAATTATTTTATCTGTAATTACATTTATTTTTCCTGTTGAATCATTGATGGAAATTATTTGAAAATTAGATTCATTGTATGATTGGATATTGGATATCTGTCCTTGAACTTTTATATTTTTATTAATATATTTATTTGTAATTTGATCTATTGTTGTTAATTCTGGGGTTAGAATATTGGCTAAAAAAAGTAATAAAAAGATACCTATTAATGAGACTATTAGGCTTATTTTTAATAGATTTTTCATGTTTTTATGCATATACTTAAGTTTTTAAATTAATTTATGCCTGAGTTTTTATGAGAATTGCAATTGAAGCTACAGGATGTGAAAATAACCTTATAAGTGGTGAAAGTGGATTTTCAAAAGTGGTAGGTGGGGCTAGGCAAGCCTTAGAACAAATTCAAGGATTAGAATTAGTTTTAATTGCTGGAAGAGATAAGTTTGATAAATCAGTTGATTTAGATGGATTAGATGTAGAATTTGTTGATCACACCTATGATTCAAAGGTTAAACATAATCAAACAGATAGTTCTATTGCTCATGCTATGATTATGCATAAAAATAAAGAGGTTGACGTAGTTATTGCTCCAGGGGATACTCGGGGAGCGGTATTTTTTGCTTCAGATATTTTAGGTATTTTACCAGGATTGCAAACTTCTGCAATTCCTACTGTTTGGCCTGGTAAAAATGTTTTACTGGATTCAGGGGCAAATCCTTCACAAAAATCTGAACTTTTTTTAGACTATGCGATAATGGGACATGTTTTTTCTAAATATTATCTAGGTGTCCAAGATTCTTTAATGGGTGTTATTTCGAATGGGCACGAATGGGTTAAGGGAAATTCATTTACTATGAAAGCATCAAGATATCTATCTAAATTCCAGAAAAAGGGGTATAATCTCTTGCCTGCTATTGTCGAAAAGGATAGAGATAAGAAAAGGAGTTTGCCGGCTTATTTTGAAGGAAGTAGTCTTTTTGATGAAGAAAATATTGTTGCATTGACAGATGGTCTTACTGGAAATATTATTCTTAAAAATGCGGAAGCTACCTTAAGATATACTAAGAAAATAGTAAAGGAGGCTATTGAAAATCAATCATGGCCTTTAAGGCATTTTTCAAAGGGAGGGATGTATTTTCCTCAAAAACAAATAAAACAAGAATTAAATACCAAACAGCATGCTGGAGCTCCCTTGTTAGGGGTTAATGGTAATGTTATGATTTGCCATGGAGGATCAGATTCAGATTCTATTGGTTATGCTATATCAAATGCATCAGATTATTTGAGGCAGGATTTGAATACAAAATTAAAAGAAGAAATTGAAAGAGTTGGTTAGGTATTTTTCGTATAGAAATATTTAATAATGGGGTTTTTGTTGATTAAATATGGTAATGAGTGTTGATGAAAAATTTGAATTAATTAAGAGAAATACCGAAGAGATTTTAGGAGAATCTGATTTATTGGAAATGCTAAAAGATGGGGAAAAATTAAAACACTATATTGGATTTGAAATTTCTGGTAAGCCTCATTTAGGGCATGGGTTAGTTTGTATGGCGAAAGTTAAAGATTTTATGGATGCAGGGGTAGATTGTAGTATCTTTTTAGCTGATTGGCATTCTTGGATTAATGATAAATTAGGTGGAAATCCAGAAGTTATTAAAAAAGTGGCAGCAGGTTATTTTAAGGAAGTAATGATTGCAGCATTTAAGTGCGTAGGTGGTGATATTAAAAAATTAAAATTTGTGATGGGTTCTGATTTGTATCATAATAATGATTTATATTGGATTAGCGTTATTGATATTAGTAAAAATACTTCTTTATCTCGAATGTTGAGGAGTATAACTATCATGGGTAGAAAAGAGGGGGAATCTGTAGATTTTGCTAAACTTATGTACCCTCCGATGCAGGTTGCAGATATTTTTATACAAAATGTTAATATGCCTCATGCAGGTATGGATCAGAGAAAAGCGCAAGTGATTGCAAGAGATGTTTCTATGAAACTATCTTTTAATCCTCTATTAAATAGTAAGGGAGAACAGATTAAGCCCATGGCCATTCATGGACATTTGATTATGGGTTTGCAAAAACCTCCTATTTGGCCTGTTCCAAAAGATAAGTTGCAAGATTTTAGAGCTGAATGCAAGATGAGTAAGTCAATTCCTAGCTCTGCAGTTTATATGGATGATTCTGTGGATGACATTAAAAAGAAAATAAATAAAGCCTTTTGCATGGAAAAAGAAGTTGACTATAATCCAGTATTAGATTGGACGAAGTATATTATTTTTGCAATTGGTAAAGAATCTAAACTAGACATTAAAAGACCAGATAAGTTTGGAGGAAATGTGAGTTATAATTCTTATGAAGATTTGGAAAAAGATTTTGCTAAAGGAAGTTTGCATCCAATGGATTTAAAAGCTGCAGTTACAGAAAAATTAATTGAAATTTTAGAACCTGCAAGAAAACATTTAAATGATTCTAAGATTCAAAAAATGAAAAAAGAAATGGAATTATTAATGATTACTCGTTAATCAGTATAAAATTCTACAACATCCCTATCCTTAACTACATGTTTTAATCCTATTTTTTGATTTGGAAATTTACAGGAAGGTCCTGTTATTTTTGCGTACTTTACTTGCTTTGAAAAACCATGAAGAACTTTTTCTGCAACATCTTTTAATGTTGAGTTTGGTAGGAGTATAACAGGATATTTATCTTCTTTTTTCTTGGGTTGTCTCGTATAAACTCTAATTATTGGAAAAGATTTGAATATCTTTTCTTTTAATTTCTGAATTCCTTCTTTGGTTTCACATGAAATAATGTTGAAGTTATATTTTTTTGATTTTAATGTTTCAGATATTTTTCTTTTGGTATTTTCATCATATTTATCTATTTTATTGAAAATAATTATTTTTTTTGCATTTTTGTTTGATTTTGCAGTGTTTAAAACTTCTTTAATTTCATCAATTTTCTCAACTACTATCAAAACAGTATCAGCATTATTTACTAAACCTTTTTCAAAATTTTCAGAAGCGATTGGAGGTAAGTCAATGATCTGGATATTACAATTTTCATAATTTAATGTTCCCACTTCCGGTTCATTTGTAGTAAATCCATAACTTGCAATTCTTGGATGGGCATTAGTTATGGTTTTTAATATTGAAGACTTGCCCGAATTAGTTAGTCCAAGTAAGATTGCTTGCATATCTTCTTTTTTAATTCCTTTTTTCCCTTTTTTTTTAGATCTCTTTGTTTTAGCTAAGTCTTGTTTTAGTTTTTTGTAACGAGTTCTAAGGTTTTTCCTTAATGTTTCTCCTCCCTTATGTTTTGGAGCATGCTTAACCATTTGTTCTAATGCTAATAATCTTTCTTCTTCGGAATTAGATTCATGGTATTTTCTCTCTGCATTTATGTAATCTGGATGTGCATTGATTGGCATGGTTATATTAGGACATTTGAATTTATAAGGATTACTAATTTTTGATAATTAACCCGCATTTTTATTTATAGTATTCTTTAAATACTTAATTTTCTTTAATTTTTAATGAGTTAACCCGCAGAGATTCATGTAAAAAATGGTGCATAAAAAATTTATTAAAAGGGATGGAAAAGTCTTTGGACCTTATCTTTATGAAAATTATAGAGAAAATGGAATAACAAAGACAAGATATATGGGGATTGGTAAAAGGGACAGAAAAAAGCAAATTGGGTATGGGTTGCTAATTTTTTTAGGATTATTATTTGCTTTAATCATTGCTAATTTTTATTTGTTTGAGGGTCCCCTAGTAAATTTAGATTTTGAGGGTAAATTATTTAATCAGAAACCTGTTGATGTTTTTGTTGAGATTATTGATAACCATAGTCCTGAAATTATTATTGATGAGGTTATTTATCGGTGTGAAAATACTCAGAAGCCATATTATTTTAATGTTACAGATGTTGATGGAGATGATTTGGACTCTATCTCCTTATCTACATTGTCTTCTAGAAATCCATTTCATATTTTTGATGATGATTGGTTAAGAGTTAATTTAACTACGATTCAATGGAAGATGTCTTCAGATGTTTTAGTAAAAGAATATGTTGACAGGGAAAGGATTGATGGAAGGGCTTGGGCAGTTTATAATGAAAAAATAGAGGTTACAGATATTTTCGGAGGATATGCTGTTGATATTCTTACAATTGAAATTATTGAGGTTAATAATCCGCCTATTATCGAAGATATTGAAATGGAAACATTGGAACTTTGGACTTTTGGAGATGCTAATATTTTTAATTATACTGTTCAGGTAAATGATATAGAGGATGGAGATCAAGATGGGGGTATTTTGAAATTTAATTTAACTTTTTTAAATGGGGTTGAAAATCTTTTTGATATTTCTCCATTTGGGAATATGTATTTTAATGCAACAAATAAAACTGATTTATTAGGAGTTTATGATTTAAATATTTCTGTAAATGATAGTGGATTGCAAAATACACCTCACTTTCTTATTAACGATGTTTGTTTAAATGATGGTTGGGGCTCAGAACCCTTAGAAGTGTCTAAGGTTTTTAAATTAATAATAACTAATAGAAATCGAGCACCAGAGATTATTTCATATTACCCTAATAATTCTAATTTTACTGCTGCGGGAGTGGAGGAATTGTATTTTAATGTTACGAGTTATGATGCCGATTGGAATTTTACAGATGTTTATTGGTATGTGGATGGGCTTGAAGAGGAATTTGATTCTGGATTTGAGGGAAGTACTTTTGAAGAGTTTAGGTATAGTTTTGGGTGTGGTATTTCTGGAGAACATAATATTAGTTTGATGGTAACAGATGGCTTAGCAAATGCTTCTAAGAATTGGAACATTAGTGTTAGTGGTGTAGCTTGCTCTGTTCCAGAAAGTTCTGGTGGTGGGGGAGGGGGTGGAGGTGGTTCACCAAAACTTTATTGCGAAGTAGAATGGGTTTGTGGTAATTGGGATCAATGTCAAAATTATGTTGAAGTTTCTCAAGAATTAGATCAAGTTGATGCTAGTTTGATACAAGGGAGATGTGATCTTTTTAAATGGCAAGATAATTTTTGTGGATTTCAAAAAAGAGCTTGTTGGGACAGTAATAAATGTGGAAATTTTTCTAATGCACCTCCTTTTTTAAGGGAGTGTTATTACACCGAAAATCCTACTTGTGAAGATGGAATTAAAAATTGTCATGATGGTAATTGCGAGGTTTTAGTGGATTGCGGAGGTCCTTGTAATGATTGCCCAAATTGTCATGATGGAATTCAAAATCAAAATGAAATGGGAATTGATTGTGGGGGGGCTTGTAGGGATTGCATTGAAGTTCCTTTTTTAATTAATTTATTTCAATCAGGAGTTACCTATACGTTAATTGTTATTGGTATTTTGTTAGTGATTTTAGTGATTATGCAGTTAGTGAAATATAAATCCTTTAAAAGAATGATAAAATCTAGAAATATTAAAAAAACAATACACTCAGAGCCTATTAAACAAATTGCTGGATTTTTTGTTATATTGACTGTCGTTGCAAGTATTATTGTGTTTTCAGTTATTATTGAGGACCCATTAGCCTTAGTGAGTCCTGGGTTAGGAATTGGTACTATCGCTGGTCCTGCAGGTCTTGGAAGTCATAGCTTAATTAGTATGATTTCATCAAATCTTGGATTTTTTGTTACTGGGCCTATAATTGGAGATGGGGGAGTTAAGTTGACTATTTCAGATGATACTGATGGTCCTGCTAAGTATCATGTTGGGGATGAGGTTGGGTTTTATGCAACTTATACAGAGGGAGATGGGAGTGAAGTATCAGGAGGAGTTTGTCAGATAAGATTTTATGATTATCTTGGAGGGATTACTGATTGGAATGATATGATTTATAATGAAGGGTTAGGGCGTTTTGAAAATTTAACTAGTTTTCAATATAAGGGGATTCATAATTTTGAAGTGCAATGTTTTGTTCCAGGGCCTACTAAATCCGTGAGTAGTGTTGAGGAATTTGAAATAACAAATACAGTTGTTAAGTTTAAGTTAAATACTGTTGGAGAAGATTATTGGGGTGTGGAGGATGAATTGTTCATTTATGATTTTAGTAAAAATATTACTGATCCAGATATTAATGACGAATTCACCTATGTTATTATGGAAATAAATACTTATTCTCATCCAGATTATATTCCTATTTATCCTTGGATTAGTTTAAATCTTAGTACGGGGATTTTAATTATTAATTCAACAATAGATAACGAGGCAACTGATTTTGATATGTCTATAAGAATCTATGATACTGATATTGTGGGACCTACTAATGAGTTTTATTTTTATATAAATGAGACTAACGACGCACCTATTTTTGAGAATTTAAATAATGTAACTTTTACTTCTGGAGAATTATTTGAGAATATGATCACGGTTACAGATGAGGAAAATAATATTCCCTTTAAATTTGAAATAAACTCTTTAGGGTGTACCCGGACAGAAGGTAATTGTGAGGAATTATTAATCGAAGGAACAGATTATTTTGTGGATGAAACTTTGGGTATTTTAAATATAAGTTTTATTCCTGATGTTGATGATCTTGGAGAATATAAATTTAATTTTAGTGTCATGGATAATAGCAGTTTAGGAAATAAAACTACATCTATGACTGTGAATTTTACTGTGCAACCTTCTGTTTGGGATTCTCCAATTATTACAGAATATAGTTTAACAGAAGATGATGTATTTTCTGCAATAGATTTGATTTCTATGATTAAACCTATTCCTATTTATCAATCTACAGTTACATTTAGTTATACTTGTGAATATGATTTTCCTTCTTTTAATATTGATGATGCAGATGTTCTTGGTGCAGGAAATATCCCTGAATTTACTCCAAGGGATGCAGATGTTGGTGAAAATTTGGTTGAGATTACTGCAAATGTTACTTTAGTAGGGGGAGAGGTATTAAGTGCAGTGAAGGTTTTTAATTTTACTGTTTTTTATATCTCTGATGATCCTATTTTGAAGTTGCCAATCAACATAGATGGGGGAAGTTTTAATTCAGATCATTTTGAAGTTTTAGAAAATGTAGATGCGACTTTTAAATTATTTGTTCAAGATTGGGATTTTTCAATTCCTCAAAAAAGTTTTTATAATGAAGTTTTAGATATAACTGAAACAATTGTAGGACCTAATGATACCTTAATAAAATTTGGAGAAGGAGAATTTTCTGAGGAAGATTTAGCCATTAAACGTTATGAAGCGGATTTTACTTCGAGAGATATGGACGTTGGAGATTATAATATAACTTTAGAAGTTACTGATGCTAACGGAGCATCAGAGACTGTTGAGTTTAATTTAACAATAATTGATGTAATTTATGGTTTGCCTGTTATTTATTTACCTTTAGAGAATCATGAATTTAATTTTGAAGAAGGTGTAGAAGAGAATTTAGAATTTAAAGCAAATCATACCATTGGGGACAATCTTAGTTATAGCTGGTATATTAATGATATCTTAAGATATTCTGAAATTTCTTTTGGAGATGGTAGGGTTCAGAATTGGTTATTCACCCCTAATTATGTTGATGAAACTTATGGTGAAAAAATAAATTTAACTTTAATCGTTTCTAATCCTATTTATCCAAATTTAAATACAACAAGAATTTGGAATTTAACTATTGCACATAGAAATGAGCCTATAAATTTTTCTGCAGATCTTATTGATGATTTTGATTTAGCTTATAATGCTAATGATGAATTTGATTTAAAAACTTATTTTTCTGATGCAGATTATGAAGATGAAGCATATAAACAAAATGTTAGTTTTTTTATTTCAAGTAATATTGTTCCAAGCAGGGTTAATAGGGGGAGGGTTTCAGAAAATTGGACTTTTATTCTTTCTGCTTTAGAGCATGTTTCTTTTTATGAAGTGTTAAATATTACTGGATGTGATTTAAATGAAACAATTGTTGAGGATGTATTGGTTGTTGAAAATATTAGTTGTGTTACTAGCAATAATTTTATTGTTAATTTTACAGATCCTCAACTAATTCAGATTCAGGTTCCAGCTCCAAGTCCTTCTCCAAGTGGTGGCGGAGGGGGTGCAGCAACCAATAAGATTATTTCATTAAAATTGATTATGCCTGGAAGAATTTCAGCTTTTGAAAATGATAAAATAGATGTACCATTGGAGTTGACCAATAAGGGGACTGTTGCATTTCATGGATTGAATTTAAGTAATGTTGCATTTAAAGATGGAGATATTGCTAATGAGGTTGAAACTTTATTGGATCAAACTTTTTTTGAAACTCTTGCGGTGGGGGAAAGTAAAAATTTGACTTTATCGATATTATTTAATACAGATAAGCTAGGAGATTATGAAGTTTTAATTAATATTAGTTCTAAAACTCCGAAATATAGTGATTGGGGTAAGATGTATATAAATTTACAGAGAATAAATGAGTCAGAGGTTAGAGAGTTATTGATTTTTACTGAAGCATTAATTGTAGAAAATCCTCAATGTATAGAAATAAGTGAAGTTATTGAAGAGGCTAATAATCATTTTAAGGAGGGAGATTTTACGAGTGCGAGAATTAAGGCAGAGAAGGCTATAAATGCTTGTCGGGAAAGTATTGCTCAAGTTTCTGTGCCTCGAAAAGAATCTACTTCATTTAAATTTTTGATATATTTAATTATTGGAGTTATTATTTCATTTATTTCAGGAATATTATTTTATTTCGTTCAAAGGTGGAGAATAAGTAGAAAAATTGGGAAGATACAGCAAGCTCCCATTGATAAAAAAATTCAAAAAATTTAATAAAGGGTAGTTGCATCTTGGAGATATAAAAAAGAGGAAAAATGGCTAAACATAAACATAAATCTAAGTCTAAGCATAACACTAAATCTAAATCTAAGCATGAGTCTAAATCTAATTATGATGTTGAGGCAAAAAAATTAATGAAAAGACTTGCTAGCCTTGAGGAAGCTTATAAAAAAAGAAGTGAAGGTTATTCTGATCTTGTGGAAAGTTCAGGAGAGGTACCTGAGTTTAATTCTGTTGAAAATGCTCCCAAAAGAGAACAAATAAAATTAGTTATCAATCAGCCAATTCAAAAACCTGATGAAAAACCAGATGTAGGAGATATTAAAAAATTAGATAAAAAACAAGATAAAAAATTAGATAAAAAACATCCAAAGAAAGATTCTAAAAAAATAATTAAAGATAAATCTGAATTAGATTTACAACATTTAGCAGAGGGTCAAATAAGGCCGGATGTTGGAGAGGTAAAAACTTGTGCATTACATATTGATAAAATGAAAAAAGAGGTTTCAAAGGCTTTAATTGGACAAGCAGATCTTGTTGAAGAATTAATAAGAACTTTACTTTGTAATGCTCATGTGCTTGTTGAGGGAGTTCCCGGGGTTGCTAAAACTTTGGCAATTAGAGCATTGGGGGCAGTAACTGGATGCGATATTGATAGAATTCAGTTCACAGTAGATTTACTTCCAACAGATATAATTGGAATGACTTCTTATACTCCTAAAAAAGGTTTTGAAGTAATTAAGGGACCAGTTTTTACAAATTTTTTAATAGCTGATGAGATCAATAGGGCACCACCCAAAACTCAGTCTGCATTAATAGAAGCAATGCAAGAGAGGATGGTTACAATTGGTAGAGAAGATTTTCATATTCCTACTCCCTTCTTTGTTATGGCTACTGAAAATCCTTTAGAGAATGCAGGGGTTTATCCATTACCTGAAGCTCAAATTGATAGATTTTTGTTTAAAGTTATAGTGGGTTATCCTAAAAGGGAAGAAGAAAGGGAAATTATGAGTAGAAATATGACTCTTAAAAAATTTGAAGATTTTAATCTAAAAGCAGTTCTTAATCCTAAGGAGTTATTGAGGATGCAAGAGATTACTAAGAGAATTTATTTGGATGATAAGGTTAAAAATTATATCTTAGAAATTGTTGAAAAAACAAGAAATAAGGATTTTGAGGGGGGGGAGTATATAACTTATGGTGTTTCTCCTAGGGCTAGTATTGGAATGTTTATTGCAGCTAAGTCTCGTGCATTAATGGAGGGGAGAAATTATGTTATTCCTGAAGATGTGCAGGCTATAGTGGTTAGTGTTTTAAGACATAGATTAATTTTATCTTATAAGGCGACATTGAAGAATATTAAATCTGATGATTTAATAAAGAATATTTTAAATGAAGTTGAGGTGGAATAAATGAAACGAGAATTGAATTTAGATATTCCGGGTAGTGTTGCAGAATTTGAATTATTGCTTAAAAGAGTTCTTCCTAGAAATATTCTTTATCAATTAGTTTATGGAAATGGGGTTGAATTTGATGGCTACAGGGAATTTACTCAAAATGATGACGGAGCAAATATTGATTGGAAGGCAAGTGTTAGGTCTCAGGGTTTATTAGTTAGAAAATATATCGAAGAAAGAGATTTGAAAATTATGTTTTTAGTAGATGTTAGTGATAATATGATTTTTGGTTCTACCGAAAAACTAAAATGCGAATATGCTGCAGAATTAATTGCTGCTCTTGCCCATGTTATGCTTATTGCGGGAGATAGGGTGGGGTTTGTTTTATTTAATGATAATATAGTTAAATTTAGATTTCCGGGGTTTGGAGATAAGCAATTTAATGTTTTATCTCATGAACTTTCTAATGCCTTAAATTATGGGGGGGGTTCTGATTTAAATAATGTTTTAGAAAATTTATTAGGAACCTTAAACAAAGATACCTCGATGGTATTTCTTGTTTCAGATTTTGTAAATCTTAATGAAACTAATAAAAAAAATTTAGAATTATTTTCAGTTTTATTTGAAACTATCGCACTTATTATTAAAGACCCATTAGATTTAACTCTTCCTAATGTTAATAAGGAATTGGCTATTGAAAATCCTAGGACTGGTGAGAGATTGATTATTAATCCAAAAATTGCTAAAGAGGCTTATGAGGTTAATGCGGCTCAACAAACAGAGCTTATAAAAGATATTTTTAGGGAATCTAATATAGATTTTGCAGAATTTAATTCTAAAGAACATTTTGCACTTAATTTAGCCCAATTTTTAACAGAAAGAGTGAAAAGGAGAGTGTATAAGAAAAAAGATGTTCATTAGTTTTACTCACCCATTTTATTTAGGATTTTTATTTGTAATTCCATTTTTAATCTTTTTTCATTTTTTTGGATTAAAGACAATTCTTGGAAAAGCATTAAGATTTGCTAATTTTGAAGCAATTTCAAGGATTAAGGGAGTGGATTTATATTCAAGAAATTTCTCTCTTCTTATTTTTGATATTGTTTTTGTGGTATTGCTTGTTTTTGCGCTTTCAGGTTTTACCCTCCATACCGAGGTGAAGGCAAGTTCTTTTTCATATATTATTGCAATTGATTCTTCTGAAAGTATGAGCGCAACAGATTTAAGCCCTGATAGAATTTCAGTTGCAAAAGAGACTGCAATAAATTTTGTTGAGACTTTACCATATGATTCTCCTATAGGAGTCATTTCTTTTTCTGGGAATAGTGTTATTGAACAAGAATTAACTAATAATGATCAGGAGATAAGATTTGCTATTGAAAATATAATTTTAAGTGGGGTTGGAGGAACAGATGTTTATGAGGCAGTTTTAGTTTCTATTGGATTATTGAAGGGAGAAAAAAGTAAGGCAATTATTTTATTAAGTGATGGCCAAATAAATACCGGTAATATTTTTGAAACAATTGGATATGCAAAAGAAAATCATGTTTTAATTCATAGTATTGCTATTGGAACTGCGGAGGGTGGTGAAACAAGTTATGGTATTTCTAAACTAGATGAAGAGAGTTTGAAAAGTATAGCGTATAATACTGGTGGGAAATTTTTTAATGCAGGTAATCGGGAAGAGGTTGAAAAATCATTTAGTGAAATTTTGCAAGTAACTGAGAGATTGGGTGAGGTTAACTTAGCTCCCTATTTGATTATTTTTAGTATTATCTTATTTGTTCTTAAAGGTTTTTTAGTAAGTGTAAATAAAATCTTATGGTGATTTAAATTCTATAAGTTTAGAAAAATAATTTACTAATTTGTTTAGATCTGTTTGAGATATTTTTTTACCAGTATAACTTAATGCAAAGAGGGATTCACAGAATTTTGAATATTTTATTTGATTTTGATTTTTGAACTTTTTTGCTATTTCTAAATAAGTTAGGGCGTGGGATATATTATAATATTCTTTTAAAAATGATCTCACAAGTTTATTGAATGTTCTAAAATCTTTTTTAGTATTGTTTCTAGAATTTTTTAGCGCATTAATTTGATTTTGATAAAAATTTATTCGGGTTTTTGCTAAGGTTAGTTTTTGAGCAAATCTTTTATTTTTTAAAAATAAATACCATCCAATTACTAGGAGAATTAAAATTGCTCCAGCAATTATTGCTAGTGTATTGAGCGAAATTAGAAACGGGGCCATAGAATTATTAAACGGTTTTGTTTTAAAAAATTATGTATTAATTAGATATTTAAAGATGTGGGGGTTTGTGTAGATATGGGAAAAAAAGCGCAGGTGAAAGTTATTAGTTTAGTTTTACTTATCCTTATTGTTTTGGTCGCAATTGTAATTGTGTGGAATGTTGTAATTCCTATTGTTAGTGATGGTGGAGGGGCAGAAGTTTTGCCAGTGGATTTAGAAATTCAAGATGTTTTTGTAACTGTAACTGGAGCTTCAAAAGTAACTCTTCAGAGGAAAGCTGGTGCAGGAGAGATGGATGGTTTAAAATTTGCATTTTATGATGAAAATGGAAATAGTCATGTGGAAGATGTTAGTGAAAATATTCTTGGAGAATTGGAAACTAAAACTTATTCTTTTAGTCCTACTTTAAATTTTGGTAAAATGCAAAGGGTAGTAGTTGTTCCAGTGCTTAGTGATAATGTTGGTAGGGAATTTAGTGCAACTGTAGATAAGATTTTTGAATTACCTAATAGTCTAGTTTCTTGGTGGAGATTTGAAGATACTGAAGATTTTGTAGGGAATAATCCTGGAGATTTAACATCTGGTGCAAGGATTATGGATGGAGAATTAATTTTAAATGGATCAGGATTTTTTCAGGCTACAGGTAATAATCTTAGTCTTGATGATGAGATTGCAATAAGTGCTTGGGTTTTTCTAGAGGGTGATGGGGAGATTGTTTCTAAGGGAGATAATTATGCGGTTTTAGTTATTGACAATAAAATTAATTTTTTAAGTAATGGAAATTCTCTGATAAGTGGGGGATCTGTTGAATTAAATGATAATGAGTGGAATCATATTGTGATTAGTGGAGAATGGGGAAGTACTTTTAAAATTTATATTAATAATGATTTATCTAATTTTAGCAAGAGTTCTTTTGGTTCAACTAGTACTGATAATTCCAAAATTTTAATTGGAGATGATTTTAATGGAAAAATTGATGAGTTAATGATTTTTAATCAAGATTTATTCAATTTCCAGGTTAGTTCTTTGTATAATATTTTTAAAAAGTAAGTAAACTTTTAGGAATTTTTTTATTCTTTTTTATTCTTCTTAATACATACATATTAAGTATTATTAAGTGAAATCCAGGAACCTTTATATAGTGTTTATACATATATATTAAGTGTGTGAGACCCAAAAGTGGTGAGTTATATATATCAGAGATTTGACTGTGTGAACAGAAGTGAAGCTAAGCTAGCTAATTTTAATTTTAATAATTTTTCATATTTTTTAATTAAATCCTACAAGGGCAGAGCTGGGTCTCACACACACAACTCACTTGGGTCTCACACACCCAACTCGACACTTAGCTCTGCTCTTGCTTTTTTTGGGAGGGTTAAGTGGTAGATATAATAAATAATTTAGAAAAAAGAAAAGCGAAGTTAATCGAAATTATTGAGTTTAGTAAAAAGAAAAGGCAGGAAATGATTGATATAACTCAAAATTTAGTTGCAGAATGTGTTAAGGGGAGAATTAGTAGGCAAGAGTATGATGAAAAATTAAGAAGGGCATTAGATAATCGAACTACTGAACAATGGGTTAAGTATTATGATGATTATATTCGAGCTTGTGATTCTAGAATTAAGCTTTGTGAAAATGGGATTAAAGAAGAGAGGTGGAAACAGTCTAAGGTAAATGTTTCAAGAGTTTTGAGAGTTATGATTTTTGGAGTTTTGATCCTTTTGGTCGTATTTTCAGTTTATTCTTTTGGACCTTCAATGGTGAAGAAGGTTGGAGAGTTTGTAGGGGTTGGTGTTAGTCAGGTGGAATTTGGAAAGGGAGAAATAGAAGAAGGAGATACAGGTGTTAAAGATCTAGATGAATTAGAGACTGGGAAGATTATTCAGGAAGGAGAAATTCCTGCAGAAGTTTTAGGTCTTTCGGTTGAAGAAAAAGAAGAAAAGATGATTGAATTAGGAACACAAGCTCCAGCCGTTGTTGGAAGGCCTGTAAAATGGAAAAAGACAAGTGATGTGGCAGAGGTAAGACTCCCAAGGGAGGCGGTTAATATTAATGTTAAGAAAATACAGGATAATCAAAAATCTAATGTTGAAGATATTATTGTTGATAAAAAAGGATTAATTAGAAGATATGTTCAGGTAGATATAAATGAAGTTGCTGAAAAATATGAAGTAAAATATGAAACAGATGCACCTCAAATTGAAGAAGAAATTTTAGAAAATGGGAAAAGAGTTGTTGTTAGTGCTCCTGATAAATTCTATTATGAAAATGTTTTGAGTTTTTCAGAAATTGAAGAAACAGTTTTGGTGGGGGAAGAAGATAAAATTAATTTGATTTGGATAGTTGATGGGAATAGAGTCCAATATGATTTTACTGCGTATGATACTAATGAAAATGGATTGATTGATTATATTGAATGGATTGTTCCCCATTTAAGTGAACAAGAATTCGAGATTATTATAATTAAAATTACAAAGGCAGAGCATTTAGATGTTAATCGGGCAAATGGAGTGGAGATTTATGATGAGGTTAAGGCATTAGATGGGATTTGGTCTCCAGTGATTTCTGATGGTGAATATGTTAGGGTCACTTTCGAGCAAGCATTAGATAATACTAAGGATATTACAATTTATCCAAGAGTGGTAGGAGGTAATCCGAGAGTTGAAGTTTATGAGGTTGATGGAACAAACAAGATTGCTGAATTTACAAATCTTGTTGAAGGAAAAAATACAATTTATTTAACTAGATTAGGGGAAGGTGTTGTTCAGGAGGTTTTTGATTTGAAAATTGTTGGGGGAAGTGTGGAGTTTGATTATATTGTAGATCCTCAGGCAAACGATTCTTCAAATAGGGTTTATCAGTGCGGGACTTTGGATACTCCGGGAGTTTATATAATGAATCAGAGTATAATGGCGAGTGAGGGTTGCTTGGATATAATTACAAATAATGTAACTTTAAACTGCGCAGGATACCCAATTATAGGAAATGAACTTGGAGGCGGGATAAATCTGGCAAATGTGAATAATACAATTATAAAGAATTGCATTATAACCAATTTCACTTATGGAATCATTCTTAGTTCAAGCTCAAACAATATTTTAACTGGAATAATTGCAAATAAAAATGTTGCGGGGATCCTCATTACAGAAAGTTCAAATAATACCTTAACCAATATAACCGCAAATTCAAATTCTATTGGAATTTCTATTTTTTTAGGCTCAGATAGTATATTCACAAATATAACTACAAATGAAAATGGTGAGGGAATACTCCTTTCTTCAAGCTCAAACAATAGTCTAACTGGAATAACAGCAAATTCAAATACTTGGGAAGGTATTAATTTCTTATCTAGTTTAAACAATAGAATTAATAACTTAAATGCTTGGAATTGTTCTCAAACAGGGACTAGGGGTTGTATATATATTCCTAGAGGCAATTCAAATATTTTTGAGAATATTTATTTGAATTATACTACTAGGTCTGCAAGAGGGATTTATATTTCAGTAGATAGTGTGAGTTATCATTCATCTAATAATTTATTCAAGAATGTTTTAATTGAAAATATAGATGGGCAGGATATTTTTATTGGCACTACTAATGATGCAAATATTTTGAATAATACTTTTATTAATGCGAGTTATAATTTAAGTAAAGAAGTAGTTAGTGGAACAAATGTAGAGCTTATCAGAAAATGGTATTATCAGGCAAATATAACCTATGGAGGAGATGGAGTTAATAATGTAAAGTTATCTGCTTATAATGTTTTAGGAATTCCGGCTGGATGGCAGTTTGATCTGACTTCAAATTCTTCTGGATTGACAAACATAACTACAATTATTGATTATGTAAATACCGGGACAAGGAATTATTATTCTAATTATACAATTAATACAAGAAGTGGACTCTTAAGTGAAAATTATAATTTGAATGTTACAGATAAGGTCTTGGATACTGTTGGAGGATTGATTTTTGAGAATATTGGGTTGGAATTAAATGATGCGCCGGTTTTTTTGAATATAACCCTTAATCAAACACTTTATATTGAGGGAGACATTATTAAATTTATTGCTAACTTTACAGATGCAAATAATGATAGTGTGAAATTACTTATTTCTGATAATATTAAATTTACTGATTGTAATTATAGTGTGACTAGTGGGTGTATTGCGAACGCGTCTAATTTAACAACCGGATTGATTAATGCAACAATGGATTATAATTCTTCTATAATTAATTGGTATGCCAGAGTGTGTGATGAATATAATGCCTGCGATAGTTTAATTCCACAAGTTCAGATGTCTGGAGTAAATAATTTATCTAATGCAAATGTTACTTTAAATGGTATTGACCCTAGTGATCAGTCAGGATTTTCTGTCTCATCAGGAGACTTTAATGGCGATGGTATTGAAGATGTATTAGTTGGAGCATATTCAGCAGACCCTAATGATGATTCCCTTGCTGGAGAAACATATATTGTCTATGGGGATTCTATACTATCAGAAACAGTAGAATTATCTAATGCAAATGTTACCTTAAAGGGTATTATTGATAGTGATAATTCAGGATTTTCTGTCTCATCGGGAGATTTTAATGGTGATGGCATTGAAGATGCATTAATCGGAGCAAGGGGGGCAGATCCTCATGGTGCTAATGAAGGAGAAACATATATTGTCTATGGGGATTCTACACTCTCAGGAATAATAGAATTATCTAATGCAAATGTTACTTTAAGGGGTATTGATGATAATGATAATTCAGGACATTCTGTTTCATCAGGAGATTTTAATGGCGATGGTATTGAAGATGTATTAATTGGAGCATATCGAGCAGACCCTAATGATGATTCCCTTGCAGGAGAAACGTATATTGTCTATGGGGGTTCTACACTTCCAGGAATAATAGAATTGTCTAATGCAAATGTTACATTAAATGGTATCACTGCTATTGATCTTTCAGGAATTTCTGTTTCGTCAGGGGATTTTAATGGTGATGGTATTGACGATGTATTAATTGGAGCATATGGGGCAGACCCTAATAATGAGGGTGCTGCAGGAGAAACATATATTGTCTATGGGAGTTCTGCACTATCAGGGGTAAAAAATTTATCTAATGCAGATGTTACTTTAAATGGTATTGATGATGGGGATTATTCAGGATATTCTGTTTCGTCAGGGGATTTTAATGGTGATGGTATTGAAGATGTATTAATCGGAGCATATGGGGCAGAACATAGTGGGGATGTTAATGAAGGAGAAACATATATTGTCTATGGGAGTTCTGCACTATCAGGGGTAAAAAATTTATCTAATGCAGATGTTATTTTAAATGGTATTGATGAGGGTGATTATTCAGGATATTCTGTCTCATCAGGAGATTTTAATGGTGATGGTATTGGAGATGTACTAATCGGGGCATCTCTGGCATATTCTAATGGGGGCGGTGCTGTCGGAGAAACATATATTGTCTATGGAAGTTCTACATTATTAGGAACAATAGGATTATCTGATGCAAATGTTACCTTAAATGGTATCTCCACTGGTGATAATTCAGGAATTTCTGTCTCATCAGGAGATTTTAATGGTGATGGTATTGAAGATGTATTAATTGGAGCATATGGGGCAGACCCTAATAATGAGGGTGCTGCAGGAGAAACATATGTGGTTTATGTTTCTGGAAATTTGGCTAGTGGAAAGTTTAATGATATAGCTGAAGTTCCTTTAAATGACGCGCCGGTTTTTTTGAATATAACTCTTAATCAAACAGTTTATGGCGAGGGAGATATCGTTAAATTTATTGCTAATTTTACAGATGCAAATAATGATAGTGTGAAATTACTTATTTCTGATAATATTAAATTTACTGATTGTAATTATAGTGTGACTAGCGGGTGTATCGCGGACGCGTCTAATTTAACAACTGGATTGATTAATGCCACAATGAATTATGATTCTTCTATAGTTAATTGGTATGCTAAAGTGTGTGATGAGCATGGTGCTTGTGATAGTTTAATTCCTGAGGTTCAGATCTCTGGAGCAAATAATTTATCTGATGCAAATGTTACTTTAAGGGGTATTATGGATTATGATCTTTCAGGGTATTCTGTTTCATCTGGAGATTTTAATGGCGATGGTATTGAAGACGTATTAATCGGAGCACCTGGGGCAGAAGCTAATGGTATTTATTCAGGAGAAACATATATTGTTTATGGGGGTTCTACATTTTCGGGAATAATAGATTTACTTAATGCAAATGTTACTTTAAATGGTATTAGTGTTGGTGATTATTCAGGGTATTCTGTTTCATCTGGAGATTTTAATGGTGATGGTATTGAAGACGTATTGATTGGAGCATATGGGGCAGACCCTAATGGTCTTAGTTCAGGAGAAACATACATTGTCTATGGAAGTTCTATCTTACCAGAAACAATAGAATTATCTGATGCAAATGTTATTTTAAAGGGTATT
>Ga0075122_10000423_pt1 | contig 33804 bp, 42 predicted proteins | sample AntAceMetag02UKB_FD_69790 | JGI IMG/M metagenome (GOLD analysis project Ga0075122, IMG submission 69790) | Saline lake microbial communities from Ace Lake, Antarctica - Antarctic Ace Lake Metagenome 02UKB | ecosystem: Environmental > Aquatic > Non-marine Saline and Alkaline > Saline | place...
CAAATTTGCGTTCGAAAGACGCAAATACGATTCCATAGGACATGACTCCCCCGAGAGTCCACACCCCAAAGAAGATCAAAGCTCCACAGATGTTCAGATTCATGAGCACCCCCACATTGAAACACATCACCGCACCCCACGCTCCGCCAAACAAAACCAACAGATGATCCCACACACTAAGTCTGCTTATCTCTGTCATCCCGCTTCTCCTACTGACCAACGTGAACCATATTTGGCATTACGCCACGAAGTTGTAATACCACCTTCGGTTTGGGTCCGAAGACGACATCCAACCACACAAGGAAAACCATCAAAAAGATCATCGCAATGAAGATGACCACGACGCCCTTTCCGAAGTCTTTATCGCTAAAATCATCCATCTATTGCTCGTCTCCGTGAGAAGTATGAATATTTTTGATTGGCCATGGTGTGTTCGAGAACATACGGGCAGAAATCAGGCGGGTCACCGTCCACCGGAACATCTAGCGCGTCTGTTGGGTGTAGCCGACAGAACACATGCCCGACAGCACGAATATACTCAGCCGTGCAGACGGTTCCCGGAAGACGCCGATCATGGTAACACCTGACACATGCATCAAGATTTAGCATCTTCACTCGCAATCATCATCGTGTGTTCGAGTTCCAACGGGCAGTCTTTGCAAAGGTATACCATCCTGTAATCTAGGACCATTCGGTCCACACTTTCATACATCGAATATCGTTTCCATCCTACCTTCCAACCCCATTTGTACTCATCACCCCCAACGCGGATATCCGTGTGGAATAAAAGGCACGTTTCCACGCTTGTCCAGTCTTCCTCTTCCGTCAGCAAGAACCGACTTGTGAACCGGACACCGACGGCACACGGACTTTCGCTTTGGGAAAAGCCTTGGTTTCCCAGCCATCACCAGCTCTCAAACAGGTCACAGACACACCAAGGATCGACCAACTCGTCTTTGTGGGTCTTCATAGCGAGGTCCGGTTCGTCCATGAAGAAGATGTCGAGTTTCTCTTCCGTGTCGTCATCACGCAATAGTATCATGTTCCAGCAAATCAATCCCGGAACCTCGTCACGCATGTCGTCGCGCATCCATGCGTGTTTGCACTTCTCACAACACTCTGGTTTAGACTTACGAAGGTGATATGTAATCTCGAATGCTCCACGCATGGGGTCTTCGATCTCACTCATAGTCTCCATCCCTTATTGGTCTGCCATCGTCAGTTCAGTCTCGTAGAGACACTCGTCTGGAAAATCACCACTCTCGCCGATGTAGAAGTACCCTATGTGCTTTTGCACACTAACTCCACCCGGTCCGAAGTTACCGTAGTAAGAACGTATCGGACAACGTACGCAACCTAGAATCCACACAAACGCCGTCTCGAAGAATCCCCATCGTAGACGAAATGGCACTATCTCTCCCGACCAATGGACACGACAATGGCGACAGACTTTCATCCGTCGCCACGTCGTTCGCAAGTACCTGATCATTAGAGTCCCAACATGCTCGGAAGGGGAGCGATAGCACGACCCAAGCAACAAAAACCGCCGCTCCCGATCATCGTTCCAAAGAATGTAAACATGATAAGGATGACGACAGCCGGGACGTTATCGTCCACTGTGGCAAATACCGCGTCGAAACGTTCGCTGTTGCGCTTGATGCGGCGGTAAACGACCCAGAGGTAAACGGCTGCCCGGCGCTGATTATGTAGAGAATGCCAGCCACCGTGAACATCACAATGGCGTTCATAGTCGCGAGCGCCACATACTGGTCAATTACCGTCTGGGAAAACACTGGTCCTTTGACGGTCACTAACTCAAACAACTTCACCAATTGATCCAGCAACTTCTCCATTTTCCGGCTCTCCCGTCTTTTGGTCACCCATCGATTGGGCATTGATGAGTTTCATTACCACATAGGTAACGAACTCGGTAAACTCGAAGTCATCGTGGCCTGGGTCTTTCTCGTTGAGAACCTCCAGGATATCACTGAACATATCGTTGAGTCGCTTGGTCGAGAACTCAGCCGTGTACTGACCCAGAATAGCCTGGAAGGAAGCTCCGCCCGCAATCACGATGAAGTTGGTGGGTCCGACATCATCCTTGAACATCTTGATTTGGTTCACGATGCCCAATTCGGAGATGTCAAATCGCTCAATGACGCTTTCCTCCGCATCCACCCGACTCAGGATTACGCCGACGCGCATAAAGGTAAGCTGCGCCGTGTGTGGATCGGCTAACTGTGGCACGAACGCCAACAATGCAGGTGGTATCATATATCGCACTCCTAGTTTGGATTCTCCCTTGCCTATCGCCATTCAGCGTGGCGATTATGACTTATTCGGTTTGTTGTGCGTGCTTGTCGACGCGATTACCGGAAACCCATACGTTGTCGCCGTGTTGTAAGTATCGCTGGTGCAGATACTTGCGTCTGTAGTATCATTGATGTACCAACGACCGATCGCGTCTGTTCCTGTTGTGCTTTTCTTCACGCCGATGTTGTAATTCTTGAGCAATTCTGCCTGAAGACGCATGCGTTTTTCGTTATCATACAGCTCGGCAAGCGCCTTTGAGAACGCGAACGCCGAACGCTTCATCTCCTCTGTGTCGTCTTGCTTCAAGGTCTGTTCAAGCATGAATGGGCAATCCTTTGGCACATACGGACTTCCATCACCAACCATGACAAAATGAGGGCATCCCGATGTCGCACATCGCATAGCGAGCGTAACATCTTTGTCGTCAATAACGGGTCGACTGTTGAAATCAGAAATGCGCTTGTATGGCTTCTGCTCAAACTCATCATCCCAACATTTCTCACATATCGCCAGGCAACGGTAACAGTCGGTGTATTCAGGCACGACACACGGTTGTGACGATCGTGACGATTGTGATGGACCGCCCGAAGATGTCACACTGGCCTTTACGTTCATGGTGATTCCTCTCAGAACAATGGTTCTTTGTTACGCTTCATCATTTTAGCCACAACGACAGACGAATTCTCAAACTCATCTTGGCGTTTACGTGACTTCATTTCCGCTTCTTTGATTGCATAGTCGAGTGTTTCACACATCCACCGGTTGGCATCTTCTTGCGTTTCGCCTTCTTTGATTTCAGGTGGGAGTCCAATTTCTTCGCATCCATCTCGTTCGCACAAATGTGTTCCAGCAGATACGGGCAATTCTTCGGAGCCAATCCGTTTACACATACTGTATAGTCCTTGTTTTTACCGAGACCAATGGGACACACCGTCTTGGCGTAGTAATCACAACGTGACGCCTTTTCACTAAGCGGAAAACGATCCCAGTACTTCCAGTTGCTCTTCCAGCACTTCATACACACGTCCTTATTCCTAAGCGTTCGCCCAGGCGGCGCACGGAATACTTCGGGATGATGATCTGGATAAGCTTTGCCCATCAGCAGATGATGTCTTTCGTGAGCAGGTAGAACTGAATGTTGTCGATTGCCTCTTGGATTTCGTTGTCGATGTTGTCCCATTCGAGCAAGAAACCCATGTTACGCATAGCACGATAGGCCCCGACAATCAATACATCCCGATTGTCTAGCCGACCTTCGCCCTTGGAAACACCAAGATGATTTGATTCCCACTTCTTCAAAAAGCGGTACTCATTGATCTTACATGACAAGGCATAACAGGCTCTCTGTCTCCACGTCTTGTATTCACCTGACGAAAGGCGATCTCCATCATCACCCTTTCTATCCTTGTCCTTAAGTTGCGTCTGAATCTCGTTGATGTCACCTTCTAGAGCTGTCATTGCTTCCCGTGCTGCGTTGTAATCCTTTGGCACGTCAAATACTCTCATCAAACTCCATCCTTTCTCAACGACTGAATCACTTGGGCCAAACTACGAACGCTACGACTCACATCAAGTTCTGTCGTGAAACGTGACGTACTGATACGAACGCTTGACATCGCTTCATCTTCTGTTAATCCCATAGATGTCAAAACATGTGACGGTGTTTCATCCCCCGAAGTACAAGCCGAACCGCACGCCACACACACCCCAAGCTCGTCAGCTTTCAGCATAAGAGTATGGCAGTCAACACCCACGTTGATGTTGATAATATTCGGGGTTCGATGTTCCGGGCTACCATTCAACCGAATATGATTGAGACATGCCTTCAGTTGTAAGTAAAACCGCCCAGTCAGGGTTTCAAGATCACGCATCCGTTCTTGCTTAAAATACAGATGTGCTAGTTCCGCTGCCTTGCCGAAACCAACCACACCAGCTACATTTGTTGTGCCAGGTCTCAAGTTGGTCTCTTGGTTGCCTCCAAACATCATTGGTTCAATGGGCGCGCCATTACGAACGTACAACGCACCAACACCCTTTGGACCATGAACTTTGTGACTCGAAAGAGTCATGTAGTCCACACCAAGGATTTCAACACTCGTGTCAATCTTTCCGAGCGCTTGCGTGGCGTCAGTGTGAACGTACACGTCCTTGAACGTTTTGCAAGCTTGAACAATCTCCGTGACCGGCTGGACGGTCCCCGTCTCATTGTTTACCATCATCACAGATACCAGGATTGGTTTGCTACTGTGACTCCGAAGTTCACCAATGGTTGTAACAATAGATTCCACGCCGACTCGTCCACTCTTGTCCACATCAACATACCACCCATCACATTCATCCGTAAGCGCAGTGACAAACTCAAACGGCTTGGTGATCGAGTGGTGTTCTATCTTGGACGTGATGATATTCCAGAATCCAAGACGACCTTGTGATAACAGTATCCAGTTGTTCGCCTCTGTCCCACCAGACGTGAAATGAATCTCTGGCGCAGCGGCGCCGATAGCGTTTGCCACTCGTTCTCTAGCATGCGTGACACCATCCGCAGCCGTTTCTCCAACAACACAGAACGTGTCTGGGTTTCCGTATTCCTCCTCCAAGAAGGGAAGCATTTCGTTTAACACATCGTCATCGAGTTGCGTTGTTGCCGCGTTATCCAAGTAGATCATCTTGAAATCCTCTTTATTCTCATCACTATGTCCCTCGCGGTTTCACTCTGCCTTCGACACATTGGGTCATACCAGTTCTCCTCATTGTCAAGGAGCCACATCATGTAGGGTTTTTGTTTCTCAGTTTTTGAACACGTGGTATTGGCGTTCATGGCATTCTTGATTTGACCAATTATATCTTGGATGTCTTCCTGTGGGGTGTCTTTGATGGTGGGCGGAAGGACTCGCCCACCATCAGGAAATTGCACTCCAACGTGGTAGGAGCGGGGCGGAGCAGAACGCTGGGTAAGCGAGACGGCGCCTGTGTAATAAACGTGTTCCAGCTTACTGCGCTCCGGAACATCGTCATCGGGTCCAACAAGCGTTTGCTCTACATTGTATTCACAATGTCCAGGTGGGTCTTGCCGCAAGGATGAAATCGGAACGAAATCGTATCGCTTGATCTGTGAAAACCCAGGTAGAACATCTGATGGGTAATCGTATACCGACTTGGCGCAAAACCAGCGCTCGGGGTCGTCTGGTTTTTCAGAGTATCGCCTACAACCTTCACATATCTTCTTGTTCATGGTATCCCTTTCTTGTTTTCAACTCATCTACACCATTATACACGCATCATCTGTTCGCCTTCTTCAGTTGGGTTACGATTTGGCTGTGCAAGTATTGGACAGCGTAGTTATTCTGGCTTCCATCGGGATAGACCAAACGAAGACCAATTAGGCGTTCTACGAAGTTATGTATCTCATGGGACTGTACACCAGATACGATTGCCAGTTTTTGATAGTCGAATTTGAAGTTTTCCCAAAGCCACTGCCAAGCCCGCGAATCATCGATGTTCTCAATGTCATCGGGAACGTCCTCGCCAGAGTTGCTTTGCATAATGATTATGGACTTCCACGCAAGAAAGGCGCCCCTTAGTATTTGGTCGTCCATGATAGCAAAGACAGCTTCAGGCGTCTCGTTACCCTGGAACAACTTGATCAGTTCATCGAATGTCATGTCATCTTCCTAATCTCATTGTCACCGAAGACTTGTTTGAACCTGGCAATTGTCATGTCACACTCACCAGGTTCGCCCACCAGAAACCCAATCCTGTGAGAACGCTCACACGCGATGAGTGTAGAACCTGTTCCACAACAAGGGTCTAGCACGATATTCCCACGCAGAGTGCTGTTGATTATCAACTGGCAGTAGAACTCTACCGGCTTGTTGAAGCCGTCCCCGCGAGTCTTCAAGTCGGACTCCTTGGTGACAGAATCCGAACTAGCACTGCCGTAGAACTTATGCTTACCAGCCCATCCATAGATGACCACATCATAGGAAGACGCCAGCAAAGAACCCGATGCACGCGGAGTCTCAAATTGGTAAATCAAGTAAGACGAGAACGTCACCCCACTTTGTTCTAGTAACACTCGTGCATCAACGCATTCTCTAGATGATACCGCGACATAGACTGAGTTCACGGGTGACATTGGGATATTCCCAACCAACGTCACCAAGTTACAACGACCTACTAAATCTGTTACCACACAGTCTACTGTAGAACCCTCAAGTAGGCGATCCAAGACGGGCGGGATTGCGACGCCACAGATGAGTTTATGCTTGCCGAGCATCCATACGTCCCCGTCTTTTACTGTGCTTGGGGCATCTATCGGAAGCACGTTGTCTTCTTGTTGTGCCAAAGATTGTTCGTAGACACCCAGCTTTGCTTTGAGATCGCCAACCAAGGTGGATGCAAACAACTCCTGATCGTACTCTTCGATTTCGGCGATGATGTCTCCAATGTTGTCACCCCAATCACCGCGAATCTTCTCGCTGTTGAGGGCGATGTTGAGAGCAATCTCGTCAGTCTGGTCCAAGTCAACCACAACAACGTTCACCATGTCAACGCCTTGGTCCTTTAGCACCTTCAGACGTTGATGACCACCGACGACCTGACCCGTCCTTTCGTTCAACACGATAGGTTGAACAACCCCGAACTCCTTGATCGACTCTGACAACCCTCTAAAAGCTTTCTTGCTGATCCACCTTGGGTTATAGTCGGCGGGCAATAAGTCGGCGACTCTCTTTTCGACTATCTTAGTCCTCACCTTCGCGCTCCCTCTTCCACTCCGACCAACGCTTGTTGTCTCCATCTCGTACTGGATCGAGTTTCGTGTGCTCTAACCAGCGATCAAGGATGCGATCACAATAGAAGCCTTCGAGTTCAATCAAGCGGCACTGCCTACCTTGGTTCTCGCAAGCTATCAATGTTGACCCAGAACCACCAAACGGTTCATACACAATGTCGTTCGGTTCAGACCCAATTGAAACGATGTGTTCGATGAGTTCTACGGGCTTCATTGTAGGGTGGATTTTACTCGTTTTGGGTCGTGAACATTCGAGAACATTCGAAACCCCATCTGGAATTTTCTTGGATGCTCCCTTCCACGCATGCAAACAAAACTCATGACTGTAGTTGTAATCCCCTCGCCCCAACACAAAACTGTCTTTCACCCAAACGATCCAATCTTCGACTGTAAATCCAGATGACTCTGCCGCCAAACACAGATCGCCCAATTTTGCATCAAACATAAAGATGAAAGCGGAGTTTTCATCTGACATCGGTATGTGCTTCAAGAACGCCTCGAAAAAAGCCGGATAATCTTCCAATTCATCGTTTTCTATCCCGAAAACCTCTTTCTTGTTGATCGACCTATAACCGATTCCATACGGTGGGTCCGTGATGACGCAATCAACACGAACGCCATCCAACACACGCTTCACACACCCCTTGTCCCCACTACTACCACACAGCAAACGATGTGTTCCGAGTATCCACAATTCGTCTTCCTGAATAATAGACTTGGGTTTCTCAATTTCGGTACTTTTGGTTTTCTTAGACGCCCTCGGGTCAACAAACGCTCCCTTCTTGTCAGTCAGGGAATCGTAGAGGTCATCGAAGTTGAGGGAATCGTAAAGCACCTTCTGGTCCGACTCTATGGTGTCCAAAAGGTCGATGACGGAAGGAGTCCAGCCGCCTTCGATTTGATCGTTGTTGAGGAGGATGTTGAGGAGGCGTTCCTTGTCGGAGGAGAGGTCTACAACCATCACTTCGGTCTCTGTTTCACCGGATGACTGAAGGCAGTAGAATCGTTGATGACCACCGACGATGTAACCTGACCGCACGTTCCACACGATAGGTTGAACAAGCCCGTACTTGTCGATGGATGTACCCAAGCCATTAAGGGCTTTGTCAGATATCCTGCGTGGGTTCCTTGGATACGGCTTGAGTTCAGACAACTTTACTGTACGTACTTCTACCTTCGGCACGGCTCAACCCCTACGGAATCTATCGGGTGCTGCCCGGAATCATATCCCGAAAGTCATCTTGGATGATATGCGGCACGTTTGCCCAGTGATCTTTGACATAGCCTTTGACTGCATCAACTTCTAGCTGTGTCATCTCGTTGAAGTGGGTCGTCCTAATCTCAACGTTTTCCAAGTGATTTACTGCTATGTCGATGGTCTCGCCAACAGTATACATGTAGTTTATGTCGAAAAACTTCCAACCGAGAAGTTCCTTGAATCTAGAAAGGCACTTAAAGTCAACACTGATCGCGTCTAGTAAACCCTTCTCACACAAACCTTCGATCACCCTTGGACGCAAGCCATTCGTGAACACCTTGGAATACAGTCCCCGTTCATGAATCCACTCACATACATCACCGATGTCGTCCCAGATGGTAGGCTCACCACCAAGTAAAACCACCGCGTCGTGCATTGGATTCAAGTTGACATCCAAAATTGGAATGGCTTCACCAATCTCATGCGTCATAATGCGGTCGTAGTTATAGCAACCCACACACTTCAGGTTGCAACCCTTCGCAAAGAGTACGAGGGATTGCTTGCCCTCGTACTCTTGGAAGCTGTCTAAGATGAAATCACTAATGATCATGCGACGGCTGCTGCCAACTCCTTTTCGGATGTGTCTTCGCAAGTAATTCTGCCGTTTGAGTAGAAAACACGCTTGTCATACTCGTAGTCCCTACGGGTCTTATTCCACGACTTGGTAGGTGTGATGAATCCGACAACGCGCGTATACTGCTGGACGATCTCCTCCTTGCAGATGGGACAATCGTTGTGCTTACCAACCGAGAAGTGCCCGTCCTTGCATTCTGAGTAGGCGTAGTTCACAGCGAAGTAAACCGTGCCACTTTGCTTGGCGTGTTCGATGATCTTCCTGAACTGCTTTTCGTTCAGAGGCTTCTCATCGTCAACGTTGAGGTGGAGAATGGCTCCACCGGAAGTGTAGTTGTCAATCTCACCCTGAATCCTGAAACGGTCGTAAATGCTCGCATCTTCGATCAGAGGGAGATACTGGTTTGAGTAGAGTTTCCAACCGCGCTTGTTGTAACCAAGCACCGTGTCAATCTCCGCAAGCCTGACAGCCATAGCCTCGCCCGGAATCTGTTCGATGTTGTAGATGTAGCCATCGTCCTTCTCTGCGTGCTGCCACTTTGCGATTCTGTCTTCGATGGTCCGGAGCACCCGTTTCAAAGAATCCACACCTTCTTGGGTCTTGATATCAAGACCCTTGTTCACGACGTATTCATACCCACCGATGAAGCCGATTGTGCTATACTGACGACGCAAACTCATCCACCCGTGCGTATAGAGAGGGAGGGAACCGTCATCAATGCGCCTCTGGATGAGGCGACGATGAGCCACGAGTATCTTGTGAAGAATGTCCAAGTCTTCTTCGAGGATGTCCGGGTTCTTCTTCTCTAGTTCCGCTATCCTGGGAAGATTGAGCCCGGCGACTCTATGTGATCCAACTTGGATTCCACCGACACCAAACGAGTTCTGATATCCGTTTGCCTTCGCGTCATCGAGGTTCGACACCAATCGACAACACGATGAGAAGGCGTTAGGAGGTGACTGAAAGATGTTCGCTACCGACTTCTTGCAGTTCGCCTTGGCAGCCCAATCTACAAAATCTGGATCGTAGTATTCTCCTGTCTCCGGGTTTACCGAAATTGCTATCGTCATCACCGGGAAGGTGAACACACCCTCAACGGACTGGATGTCGGAAAAGTACTCAAGGAACATCTGGGATAGCTTCTTGACGCTATCCAAGTCTGCCTTGGTGCCGTCTGGATAGGTGTAACTACCGAATAGTTGTTCCAGGAACCCAGAGTCCATCACGGACAGGTTGGTGAAGGGACTGTTATGTGCATAGATGTTGGATGCGGTCAAGAAATTCTCATTACCTTCAACCGAAATATCGTAAACAAACTCCTCACTATCAATCTCCACCACAGACTCAAGCCTGATTGGAACCGCTGTGAGGAAGGGCGACAACTTATCCAGGCAATCTTTCAATTCCGACTTCCTATTGGCAACTGAAACGATTACCGGGTCATTTGACGACCCGTTTCTGTATTTGCGACACAGCGTTTGTTTCATGTAGTCCTCATCGGACTCGGTTTCCAGCATCAAAACACCCGAAAGCCAGTCAACCACAGATACAACATCATCATAGGTCATCGACTTGTCACGTCCACGTGCGGAAACAATTCCGTTTTCCGCGAGACCACGAATGTTGTAATTGTTCATGATGTGTTGGTACAGACCGTCAAAATCAAAAACTTGACGTTCGTAGTTGAGTCTTTCCTTCTTTGGGACTTTCTTGATACACAGGAACTCATTGAGCCTATGAGCATGGAATGCCGGTATTCTTAGCAACCAATAAGAAAACTGTTTTCCAAAACCCTGTGTGTTAATTTCATCTGATATCTTGGACACAATTCCACGACTGAGAAGAATGAACTGAACATCTTCCAGTAGTGGCTTATTGACAGATGACAACACCATGTCACCCTTGTCTTGTCTTGCGTGTCCGTCCGCGTCGATGTACCCACCAATAAGGTGCAAGATGTTAGACTCATAACACCAGTTTCTAGGAATACGCTTTCCCCGAGAACCAACGCCGAAAACATCAGTAAATACCTTTGACACATTGATTCCCAGGCTCACCTCAAGTTCGTTTCTTTTGGTTACATGACACCTGAATGTGTTGTCGAGATCAGAAGAAATCTTTTCGTTGACTTTATCATTGAAAGTCGATATCTTGAGTCTACTACCACCGATGTTTCCGTCACCAATGTATTGACCCATCAAATACATCATCTCGGGGGTCAATGTGATGTTATCAATTGGCAAGCGACCACCCACCTGTGGAACAGGTATGGTTGAGACCATTGTTTCGTGTTCTTTGACGAAGTTGAATGGCACGATCACATTCTCTGGAACATCCTTATCATCTGCCGTCACGAGACGAACATTCATATCTCTCCTTGTGAACAAAGAATGCCCTGCTGTGCAGGCTAGGGTTTGACCGAGCACAGTTTTATATTCCACCAAGAAATCGTCACTCAGGTTGTGTCGTATAACAGCCTTAATCTTCTTCTTCTCATACTTCCCCGTCTGTGTGTTGAAACTGTATGTCCAGTGTCCGCTAATCTGAGCCGATGATTCGTCTTCCCCAAGATTGGAGTCAACAAAGTCACCAATTGGAACCGTTCTTCCATCCACAATGATCTCTTGATCACCACGCAACGACTCCGAGCCCCTAAAAGGGAAGCATAGTGAATAGATGAGGTTCTGAAACTGGTTCTTGATCTTGTCTCGGTTCTCATCAACCCGGTCAACGTAACCGTCTCCGAACTCACGTCGGTAGAACCAATCCAAACACACAAAGAAGTCGCTGAAAGCTGCTGCTCCCGCGATCTGATTTGAGATGTAGGCGACCGTCTGAATAGTCAATGCGATGAACGACTCACTTCTCTTAGGAGGACCGATGTTCATGTTACCCTTGAAAAAGTCCATGCCACGGGCCAAAAGGTCTGAAAGAGCGAAGCAATAACAATAGGGTGATACCACCTGAGTCATGTCGTTGATGAACAGTTCACCATTCACCACCTTCTCGATAGCCTTCTGTGCTATCGCCGTCTTGTAGTACTTCTTGACCCACTTGTACATCAGATAGAGCGAGTTCAACTTCATCAGAGCCTTGCCGTGTTCGTGCTTGTATTGCTGAACACCACGTTCCTTGATGTTGGCGTTTCCGTCTATACTCACGTCGGCTACACTGGCTGACTTGAAGAAGCTTTTACTAAACTGCACCAAGTCCATGTGTTCATTAGCGATGCCTTGTATCTGGAAGAGTTTATCAGGGTACTTCTTGCACATCTCCTTCATAAAGTCTACGAAATCGTCTGTGAATGATTGCTTTATGAACCAGCCTTTTCGATTGGCGACCATGTAACGTTGCTCCTATACTTGAGGGATGTGATCATGTTTGGTTTGTAGTAGACTCATGATTTCATCCATATTATCACGAATGACTGCTAGTTCTGCACAACCCATGCCCGCTTGCTTCCGGTACGACCATTCCCCGTCCTTGTTAAGATAAGAACGCCGGTTTTCTAGAACCGGCGCTTTACCTGCATTCCACTTGATTACCACTAAATCAATACGGTTCTTCTTGTCGATCTCTTGACGATGAAACAGCTTGATTAGGTTGTATCCGTAGTCTGCCATTTCTAATCCCTCTTCGACACGATTTTGACGGAACGGCTTTCATAGGACTCCTTAGCCTTAGACTGACGCATCGCATCGACCTTGCGCCGAACACGGTCTTCTCTACCGACATCTTGCTGCATCATCTTCTCGTTACGCTTCTTCGCTTCTTGTTCTTTTCGTTCAGCCATGCGTTCCTTAACAAAACCACCACTCTCTTTGATCTCCTTGTAGATACGCTTGAAGCCGTTTGCTTGACCGTCTTCGCGCTTCAGGGGTGTAACCTCTGCGACTCCATACTTGTCGAGAAGTTCTTGTTGCATATCGGGGATGGAGTGTGAGTCGTGACTCACAGACGATGACTCACCGTGGATAATGATGTTTGGCGCCGTTATGCACCTATGGAATCGAACCGAACCACAAGGGCACTCAAGCTCAACTTCCTCGGACATACCATGAAACACATCATCACGGAGCCCGCACTCGTCACACTCATATACATAGGTAGGCATACTCTACAATTCCTTCTCTGTGTCAATCTTCTGAGCCATCGCCACAGGCGTCATCCACTTCACGGACGCCATAACGCGCTTCAGTTCTTCGTGATGCTTTCCGAGCACCCACCTTTTGATTTGTTCGACGTGGGTAACAAGAGCTACGGCGTCAATAGATGACATCTTGAGTTTTCGCTTCTGTCCGGACGACAACTCGAATCCCTGGCGTTCCAAAAACTGGATAACTAATGGGCGAACAACCTTGTTCCACCGTTGCTTAGTTGAGTGATACGGCAACTCGTCGCTGTCTCCGTACTTACGTTTCTTGACCGGTTCCCAAACATCACGACGCCAATTGATACCCTCGAAATCCTTCTCCCTAGAAAAAACCTCGATGAATTGCATGAAAACATCTTTGAGTTCTTGGTCCTTGATACGCGGGAGCACCCAAGTCTTGAACGCACGAATCAAAACGCGAAAGTTAACATCACTTACCCCATAGTCATCTGACGACGGAAGTTCGTCCATTGGGTCACCACCATCTTCTGTGGTCAACCCCAAGCTTTGATCAGACCACGGGGTTCGGCGGTAACTCTCCCGCAAAGCATCAACAGATACCCGGTGCAAAACCGTGCGGAATATGGGAACGAGAGAACTCGGACTCTTTCTCCCAAGGGGGTCTAACCTACTGAAAGTAGTTCGGGTTCCATCCTCTGCCATCCTCTGCCATATCTTTGATGCTGCGTCTTGTATCACATCAGCCATGTCATACTTTGGCATAACGTGTGAACCGCCAATAACTCGCATAACAACACTTTTGGCGATGGAATTCCATTCCCTCTCGTTGTCAGCGAGTTCTTGGAATTCATTCAGTCGACGTTCCAGTGTACGCTTTTTCCTTACGTCTGTCGTATCTTCAATAGCCTGTTCGAGTGGGGCAACAAAGTCTTCTTCGATGATGGTTCTCATTAGTGCGCCAATGGCAATATTGTCCATAACCGATGTTGCTAGATACATCTTCAAGTTCGCTAGAAATGTGAACGCTGACATACTACTCCTCCTTGATATTCTGATCTTCTTCAGTTTGGCTTTTGGTATATCGAATCCAAACCAGTTATTCATGAACCTTTTGACTACCGGAACGATGTGTACCCTCCACCTATGGTAAAACCCGACCAACGTCAATTTGTGATGTATCTTGCGGTGTATGTGCTTTAGAGAGATATTGTCTGGATCATTGTGGAGCGCATCACACCACAAATGAAATCCGTCTCTCAAATCTTGTGGTATCTTGTGCCCAAGTTTGTTCAGCTCTCTGAAAAACTCATCATCATAGTAGTAAGACCTACTAGAGTCAAAGTCGTCTGTCTGTTCGGTCTGAATCATCTTCTTTCGCCTCATATCGATGATGGTGTTACGCAAGGCAGTACGAAAGTACTTGATAAAATGCAGACTGTCTTTGAATTCGACTCGCGGACTATTTCGCAACAAGCCGACCTGAAATTCCGAAAGGACATCATCTATGTCGGAAATCCCACTCCGCCAAGCATACATGTATCTACGACAGGTCTCTTTGGTCCATTTTCCCAAGACTTAGGGTCTGTGGCAGTTCCTTGAAACCCAAAAGCAGAAGCCTGATCCGCCAACCACTGGAACAACGTGTGCATGGGTCGTCCGTCCTATATTAAAGTATTTCCTACTCTTAGGCGACTATCAGTAAAATGTCACAGGAGGTCTTCCCATTGCTGTACAACAGACCGGATATTGAAGTCGTCAGAAACGGTTTTACGCGCTGCCTTTATCACATCAAGCCTTGTCTGACCGCCTTCTAGTAGTAATTCGATATGTTCCACCCACTCATCTTTCGTTGATGCAAGGAAACCGTTTTTACCGTTTTTGATCACCTCTTTGTATGGCGTTACGTTTGATGCGACGGTAGGCGCTCCGATGGCAGCATATTCGACAAATTTCAAACAACTTTTTGCCTCATTGAATGGCGTGGCTTGAAGTGGCGCGATGGCAACTTCAGCCCGAATTTGCTTTAAGATGGACACATAGGTCTCAATATCGTTGAACCCACAGTATTCCACCCTGTTAACCCAATGGGGCACGCCTGACTCCAACCTCTCCCTGATGCACCTGGGGAGCAAACCAAGAATTGCTACATTCACGTCATCATGCTTTTTCAGCACTTCATCAACGGCATCTATACACTGATTCCAGTCTACCTCGTGGGTGATGCTTCCTTGCCACAAGATACGGCGTACACCGTCGGGACTTGTGAACTGTGCATCATCTACTGAATCAATACCTTTGAACTGTGGCCAGCCGTCATCCAAATCAAGCGCGTTCGGAATCACCACTGTCTTTGCCTGATGCCCGAAGCGTTCGGCAATGATCGAACTTGGTGTGACAATCCTGCTACACACGTCCATGATCGCCCTGGCAGCTTCAAGGTTGTCGACGGACAACTTGATATGTTCAAATCCTGGTGATCCGAATGGAATACTAAAGATGTCATCGTCAATGTCGTAGATGACCTTCTTACCGTTCTTGACGAGCTTTTCGAGGACATAGTATTGATCCCATCGATGAATACGCTGAACAACAATGGTGTCATACTCAAGGAGGAAGTCGTACATCACCTCGACCTCGTTACAGTCGATGATGTATTTCTTCTCGTCCATGTAACGCGCTGGATAAACCATGCGCCAGTATCCGCAACCCGTCGTATCCTTGATGAACATCACGCGCTTACGCTTGTCAACATCTAGTAGCCGTTCGATGCGCTTCCTTGCTTCTTCGATGATGACTACAGCGGTTGGCGTCGTCATCAGACTCGGAAGCATGTTCTTCGTCTTGATGACCTCTTTCCAAATGGCGTCACCAACCTTCTTGACGATGCGCCAGTCTTTGATGTGCAAAAGGTCTATCGCGGAGTTCCATTCGATGGCAACAACATCCGGTTTACGTTCATACTTCTCCGTGACTTGCCCGCCAGTCAGATACCTCAAAACCGAGAACGGAAGGTACTGAATCTGGTACTTCGGGGGCAGGACGTTGATGTTGTTCCTCGCTGGTATTTCGATCATGGTTGTCTCCTTCGTGACATCGCTTGATTCCATCAAGCAGTTTATCCTCTTCGTCGTCGTTCATCAGCGGTTCGTTACACTCCACACAGAACCAACACGGATAGGTGATTCGTATGAACCTTTCACCAACAACGAGGTTTTGCGTGCCCAGCTTCTCGGTGACCTTCCGTTTACACTCACACTTTGGACAGAATCTCATCATTGTCTCCTACGGTTTCGTCCAGTACCAGAAACGATTTAGTACTGCTAGTTTGGGAATCAACTCTCTTGCTGCTTTCATGACACCAGGGTATCCATCGTAGAAGTCATCACCGCCGAGAACGCCGGACCTCTTTACCTTCGGGAGCCATAGCCGGATGTCTTGCTTGACGTGTTCGTAGAGATGCACAGCATCAATGAACGCAAAATCAACGGACTCGTCCTTGAACAACAGAGACGCTTCGGCGGAAGTCATACGCATCACGGTCACGCGGTCACCAAATGGCTCAACTCGTCTCAAGAACTTCTCATACACGGTGTCAAGTTGATCTTGAGTCAGCGGGTCTTCCGACCCCATCTTACACTGGTATCGCTGTTTGTCGTGCATCTTAGTTGGAAGGTCGTCTCCGTCATACTCGAAGTCGTTATGCGTCATTGACCACGGATCAACCGCCCACACTCTTGCGTTCGGAAAGGTCTTCAGGAGCGCTGCTGTCACATCGCCGCGCCATACACCAACCTCAATAAAAGTGTGGAACATACGCTTGCTAAACACCTTGACAACTTCACCCTGAGACGACATTAGTCCATCTCCTTCTCTTTGCGGACCAACACTTCACCCCTGAGTGAAGGGTAGTGACTCCACGACACATAGTGATGATGCTTGTCCAACCATCTATCCACACCAACACGAACCGCAGCAGCCTCAACGTAATTGTAGTCATCAATCAGCATGTACGAACCCACATCCATGTCATCGAAGCAAATCTTCATGTCATGGTAAACACCATCAGTGGTATGATCACCGTCAACATGGTAGAAGTCCGCGCTCTTCGGAAGTTTTCCGTGGCATTGTGTATCGTAAGGCGCAAACACCTTGAACCTGAATCCACGTTCTGACAGAATGCGTTGCGCCCACCACGCATACGGACCCCCATTCCCACCATGATTACCGTTCTCGGCGTCAAAGCCGTAGTAGGTAGCTTTCGGGCAAGCGGTCAGAAACGCCCAAGCTGAGTACCCAGCACGCACTCCAATCTCGATGATAGTCTTTGGCTGAATTGCCTTAGCGATCGCATACTTCACTCGATAGTAGTCGCGGTACTGTGCTATTCTTTGTGGTGTTGCTGAGATATCGGTTGGACAGATGATCGTGTCGTCAAACTTATATCCGTCATCGTTGAGTTCTATCATACCAGCCTCACAACTAACGAGTCTTCTCTGTCAGCGTGCATTCGATAGGATGTCTCCTCGTGGTAAACAATCTCGAATCCCTGGCGCAGAATCACCTCTAGAATGTCTCTCGATGAGTCCCAGAAGCACGATTCCCACGACCCATCTCGTTCTTTGCACTCCCGCAAGAACCGCATAACGAAATAACCTGGTCGATTCAGACAACCCTTAACGGATTCGAGAACCTGGTTAATGTCTTGGCAGTGGTCCAAACAGTTGCAGTAGACCACATCAAACATCCCTAGTTCATCGGGGATGTCATGGAAGTCTCCACATACAACCTTGCCTATGAGATTCTTGTCCCCGAAGGTGTCCTCTGTTTGTGGACCTGGGTTCAAGTCAATTCCGATGGATTCAAATCCGAAAACCTGCCATGCCCCTACCTCAGCGCCTCTGCGTGCGCCCAAGCAGATGACTCGTCCAACTGGAACCATGCCGATGAATGGCATGAGTTCGTGAACGAAATCGTGAATCCACTCCGCACTTGATCCCTCAGTCAACAACGCTGGATTCTTTTCGATCTTGGAACCCTGATGGGTCTGGTACTCATTTACGTCTGGGTACTTGCGATACCGGATCATATTGATCTCCTACCGTCCTTGGTGTCTCGCTGACGCCTTACCCTCTCGCTTCTTCACAACGCCAACAACCTTCTCCTTGCGGGGCTTACGTTTACGCTGCTCGCGGGACTCGATATACTCCTCTGGAGCCGGACCCACTTCTTTCTCGAACACCGCGTCGTCAGTCTTCTTTCGCGGGGCGTCCAATTTCTCTTGGCACAACTCCCCAAGACGATTTGACATCTTGACAGCGTTCTCTTCAATGCTGCCAATCTTCGTCTGAAGGATTTCCATGTGTCTTGTACTGAGTTCTTCCCTAAGTTTTTCGTTTTCTTGAAGTCTCTTGACAGCCTTAAGCGCCTCGTCCGTGTTGCCGAACAACAAGGCGGTCTCACCATCAATGCAAGAGTCCTCTACACCAGCGCTTGGAACTCGATTCGCTACGATGGTAGCTCCACACAATCCGGCTTCCATTGGAGGGATGTGCAGACCCTCGCTATACGTCGGCGCAAACCACAAGTCACACATCGAGTAGATGCGGCGCTTGAGTTCTTCAGGCGGGTTGACTGTGTAGAAGTCTAGCAAGTCCTTCTGTGGGCAGTCTTCTGCTCCGAATCCGATGAAGTCAATGTTGGAACCCTTCATCTTCTTCATGAGTTCCACAAACACCTTCCAGTTCTTTCTCGGCTTTGGGCTGTGCAGGCACCCAATAGTGAAGTTCTTGCGTCGGTCGCCAGTATCGTAGAACATCTCCATCGGCAAACCAGGGTACATCACCTCGATGTCCGTGCGTCCCGTTTTGTCACCAATCCACTTCTGCATCCACGTCGAGTTGACGAAAATTGGCATGTCCAGTTTGAAGTCCTCGATCAGTTTAGCCTCAGGCATCGTCCACGTCTCAATCGCACGAACCCAATTCACCCCAAGAGTCTTGTTGAACTCATATGTTGGAAGAACCGTCCGACAACTCGTTGCAAATAGCACATCCACGCCAGGGGCATCAATCAATTTCGTCTTCCGATAGGTCGCCCCTTTGAGTGGGAACCAAGTTAGACCGTTGGGTGAGTCAGCCCACACCTCTACTTCGTGACCCAACTTAGCCAATGCCATCGCAGTCCTATAGACAGTCTGTGAACCGCCGTTGTTGGTGAACCCACATCCACATCCGTTGAAAGCTATCTTCATTCTGTCATCTTCCTTCCTAGCATCGCGTAACGTCCGTCATCACATCTTGTCATGTCTCTCACGTCGTAGAGATGGCAGTTTTCTCTCAGTAATTTCCATGCCATCCACCAACGCGATGACTTCTCATGGTATTCGACATTTGGGATGAATATCCATCCATCATCCTTTGCGAGATCAAAAGCCATCTGAAACGACTGTGATTCAAGACCGGCAAACACCAACTCAAACTCACACCATCTTCCTTTGTTTAGTTCATCTACTGTCATTATAGTATCCGTTCCCAAACCCTTAGACTTAAGAGACTTTTCTGCTCTCGTTAAGAGTTTTTCATCGTTGTCCACGGTATACACAACAACCGGTTTCATCCCGACCTTAGCTTTTGCAGCCTGGTAGGACCGAAAGACATAATTATTGAAACCAACACTCATATCCAATATGCGACGAGGCTTCTTGTGTTCGCAGAAGTGACGAAGAAGACGCCCAGTCTCAAGAGGTATACTGTCCCCAAAAGTACGCAAACTACTCTTATGTGGCATCTTCATTTGTGGTACAATGTCTGTGATCGGTGGAAACTCCCTGAACTTCATGACCAACCTCCTGCCATCCTTCTGATCAGATTTGCCAACGCCGTCGAAGCCACGTCGAGTGACAAGTACTGATCGTAGTATGCCCTTGTGTCGTAGTTGTTTGACACAGCCAAAACACGCTTGATTGCCCCGAGAAAGTCCTTTCGTCCTACCAGTTTCCCTGTGTTTTTGTTGACGTACACCTCATGCCAGAAATGAACATCGGATGTCACCACGATGGGTAACCCACACGCCAGGTATTCCGGTATCACCCTGGGACACGAATCGATACCACGTTCGGAACAAGTCACGCCAACTCGGCACTGGCTGATGCGTTCTGGGAGTTCTTTGCGGAGTGTCCATCCTCCCCATGTGATGTCGGCGCCAATGTCACGTGCCAACATGACAAGTTCCTGTTTCGTATTGCCAAGATTCAGAACACTCAAACCCGAGTTTGCGACCTGCTTGATGAAGAAGCGATGACCTTTGATTTGTTCTTGCTGGGCGTTCGCCATAAAGCACACATCATACTTTTTCTCAACGTCAATGGGCTGAAAGAGTGTCGCCGCCGGCTTGACAAACAGCTTTACGGGAATCTTGAACATCGCGCGCACCTTGGAGCGCTGCTTCTCGGAGTCAACCAAGAATAGATCGTAGTCCTTGAAGTCATATTGGGGGAAGAACCGTCTTCCGGCGCCGTAGTAGACCTTCTTCGCTCTCGGAAAGCGCCTCAAGAACGGATCGTAGTAATCAAATCCTCCGCGTGCAAAAATTATGTCTGGGTCCATCGGAAGCGCGTACTTCCCGAGATTCGGAACCCATCGTTCCACGAACTTATCATCAACACGTTTAATGCGGTCCCCACCCTGATACAACATGATGGCGTTGGCATCGAGTTGATGCGTAATGGCATGAAAGAGTTGAGTCCACATATCTTCACATACGTCAATGTGGTCATACTCTATCTTTTCCGGATGTTCATTTTGAGGTGGAATCGCCCCACGTAGGAATACGATATTCATCTGTTCATCCCGTCATAGTCAACAAGATCGTGTCAATGTGGTCTTCCAGAGTCTCAGAAATGTTGATGCTGTGATCCAACAAATCCATCTGATTGTACACGTCGAAGCGTCGTTCGTATCCTGGGTCAACGCCGAGGCAAATCTTCTCTGGACGCAAACCCATCTGACTGCGCGTGACGTAACGACCCAACTCATACATGCATATCGGCTGGATAGTCTCCGCGCAAAACCACATCGTCATCATGTCACAGTGACTCAGCGCGTCGAATTCCCAATTGATTTGTTGCCGACCGGCATATTCATCACCCATTGGGAAGTTCTTCCGTCTTGGGTTAAGCACCATAACACTATCGGGCAGCAAACTCAAACCGTCAATCACAACAGACTGCCAATCAGGGCAGCCAACGATACCACCAGCCAAGAACACATAGGAGTTGCCTTCACCGTACCACGACTTAGGGGCTTCAATTACTCTCATCTGTCTTCCTCCATGCTGTAAAGTCCACACTTGGCTTCTCAAAGCCGTTCACTCTCATCCATTTGCGTCCTCTGTCCACTACCAACGGCTTGTCACCTGGTTCTCCCCACATGCCGTGTACCCACTTGCCCAACACATCCATCATACATGGATTGTCCGGTCGTATTTGCTTCTCTGGGTTCATTTTGTCATCCATGTTGGGCAACACATCCTGCAAGAACTTCGTCTTGATCAAGATTGGGTTGAGTCCGAACATATCCTTCGCGTACGTGGTGAAGTATCCGCCCTTGTACTTCCAGAACCGACCGAACATTACAGGCTTCTTCGTTTTTGGAATGTGTATCTTACTCAACCTGAGTGACGATACGGTATTGGCGTCCTTGAGTGTGCCAATCATGGCGTCGACACCAACCACCCTCTCTATTGTCCAGTCGTCTTCCAGGTGAAAACAGTATTCGGATGAGACCTGTGACCAACACCACATCACAGCCTTTGGAAACGAAGGTTTCTTCGGTGAGTTGATCACCTTGTTGTTACCAAGGCAGTCAAACACACGAATCGTCTCATCAAGCGATGCGTCTCCAACTCGGTCGATGTTGATGATCCACCTGAGCTTGCTGGGATTGGTAAGCAGCCTACGTCTGAAGCTCGCCAGTGTCTTCTTGATGAGCTTCGGGCGCATCATAGCGGTCATGGTCACGTCGATCATAGAAACTCCAGTTCGTCAAGCAGCTTAATGAACCTGTCCACGCATGCGTCCATTGACAAGTTCTCATCGTAGTATTCACCTGGGCTGAAAGAACCGAGTCGGGTCAGCACATACTTTGTTCCCGAAAGCACTTGATCGTCAGGCACCACAATGCCAGTTCGGCTGTTGATATACCTGTCGGTCCAGATGTTCAGGCTTTTCGTCACGATGACCGGCAAACCCATTGCGATTGCTTCTATTACCGACTGAGGCGCGGAGTCATCACCATCACTGGTGTTCACACAAGCACGACACGTCTTGGCGAGTTCGGGAATCCTTGGCGTTCTATGAAACCCAGCGAACGTCACATCGAGTCCGAACTTCTTAGATAGGTTGCGAATCTTCGGACTGGGTGATCCGACGTAGAGAATCTTCAGACCTGATCCCTGCATGGACTCTAGGAATAAGCGAATCCGTTTGCGCTTCGCTTCAGGGTTTGCAGCGACAAACAGAACGTCGTAGACTTTACGACTTGGTATCTTCTTGAACAGAGTCGCGCATGGCTTCATGAACAAGCGAACGGGAAACGGAACTTTTAGCGCCAAATCGGCAAGCTGAAGCGGGGAGTCTACAAACCCAACGTCGTAGAAGTTACCAATCATATCCGGGTCACAACGCCGTCCTGCTCCATAGTATACCCTCTTTGCCCTCGGAAACTTGAACAAAAATGGATGGTAGTACGGTCTTTCTCCACGCACGAAAGTCAAGTTGGGTTCTTCAATTTGGAACGATGTCGTTCCTTCGATGTTGACCCAGTGTTCGGTATAACTGTCGTCAACGATCCACGACAGAGATGACTCATCATCAAGATGGCACAACGTTTCACCCTTCCATCCCATTTTCATCAAGAATGTGTGGAAGAACTCACACCACATATCCTCGAAAAAGGAAGGGTCGGATTGACCCTCTTTCAGTTGAAAGTATCTTGACGAACCCTGTATCTTCCCTCTCAAGAAGAGGGCACGCTTTATACCCATCTGAGTGGCATCCTCTTGTCTTTAGACTTCCCGATGCTGCGTGCGTTTCGCCACGCCGTTCCGATGTCTGTTACCAAGGACTTGTCACCCGGCTTCGCCCACAGGCAATACTTCTTCTCCTTCATGAGTTCCTTGAGTTGCTGGTTTGGGTTCACATCGTCATGCCTTAGTTGCGTTTCAAACGCCCACTTCCGGTTCACCAGAGGAAGCACCGACTCCATAAACGACCTTCTTATTATAGCTGGATTGTTTGAGTAGTAGGCTTCACCGTCATTCTCAAGGACGCCATCAACAACCCTCCACTTCGCGGCGTGCGTCTCAAGCGTCTGTGGTATGGTGTTCTTGCTGAACCTCACCATGTAGTGTTCGTCGTGGTCTCTGATATGCTGAAGGACAGCCTGGATGTCAACCTTGCGATTTAACGTCCAGTCGTCCTCAAGGTTCAACACAAGCTCAGACTGGGTTTGACCCCAACACCACATCATCGCTTTCAGAAACGAGGGACGCTTGGAGATTCTACAGTGTGCTGTCTGAGAAAACGATTTCACAACGCAGACAACATCCATTGGGGAACAAGATGCGTTCAATGGGGTTGGGTCAACGTTGACGATCAAGCGATACTGTCCACGAGTCCCGGCGAACAAATTTTGTGTAAAGGACTCCAGTGTTTGTTCAACCAAGTCCGCCCGAAGAGTTGCTGTCATGGTGATGTCGATCACGACTTCGTTCCTCCTTGATCTCAGCAAGCTTGCTGAATGCTGCATTGAAGTCTTCATCCGAGAGATGCTTCTTGGTGATCGCTGTATCAGCTTGTGCTAAGAGTTCTCTCCCTCTTGTAGTACGGACCAGCATGATGTTCGCGCCGAGTTCGTCTTTGTATCCCGGAATCCATGCGTCCCCAAGGCTGATATCAGCTTCTTCCGAGAACACCAATCCACAAGTAAGACATGCGTTGCAAGCGTGTTGCATCTTCTTGCCGTGTTCTTTCCACACGTCCTTCCAAGGAGTGGACCACTCGGCAGAACCAGACCTGACCACAGTAGTCCCTGGCCAGCCGTCACCTCTAAACCTTACCGTTCCGCCATCTATTCCAAGCTCATCAGCAAGCGTAAAGTCTGGACAGTGATTACAGAACAACCCGATAGCGATACTGTCTGGATGAATGTGCCCTATTCCTTGGAGCCGTCGGAATGCAAGAATGTGACAAGGAAGCCCGACAAAAACTACCCTTCTTCCCGATACGATCTTGTCAAGTGGCTTCGTTGGACCATAACAAGAGTTCATACTCTCATCGTGGATGTCAATTTCACCGACCTCAAGGGTTTCAGACTTCAAACCTTTCATGTGGGTGACAACAGCCGAATCCGCTCCATTCTTTAGCGCAACGTCAACAAGAACCCTCGCTACGCCTCCTGACGACGCTAGGCGTCTTACGCCGTCATCAGCCGCGTATGCAAGCCACTTGCTTTGAACTGGTATGTCGTAAGACTCCTGGGACATGGGACATACGGACTCACACATGCCACACCAAGTACACAATCGCTCTTTAATGCGAGCCACATATTGACGCTCTGTGACACGCATCTCGATGGCGTTCTTCGGACAAACAACACTGCACGCGCCGCACCCAATGCATCGGTCCTCGTCAACTACCTTACGAATCATAGGGAAACGCCTCTATCAAGGATTCTTGGTAGTTCTTGTCAATCACCTTGAGTCTCGCGCCATACTTCTTCCACCAATGTTTCGCTTCCGTAAATGTGGTCCGTGGGGAAACCCACTCAAACCTTCCATCGATGGCACGGAAGATGTCATTCCACTTTCCTTCGGATGGTATGTCTATATTGCTCTTTGGCGTAATACACCAAGGCACGCCGAAAGAGTGAGCGACAATACATCCGTGCATTGAACTCGAAAAGACCATCCTGGCGCTCGCAATATCAGCGATGATACTGTCGAGTTGGAGTTCCATGGTTTTTGGCGTACCAATAAGGAGTGTATCGACAACCTTTGTGATACCCTTGAGCTTTGGAGGGTGCTCGTCCCAATAGAACTTCACGAATAGAACCTCTGACGACGATCTAGCAGGAGGGTTCCAAAACATCGACGTAAGGTAACCCGGATCACCTAGTGGTATGCTTTCTGGAAGCCCGTACAATTTGCGAGTCACTGGACCACGCACCATGTGGATATTGAATGGGTCCGTAGACTTCAACACGTACTCAGGACGCAACTTAGCGTCGTACCCTGTCCCCCACACGTCGATCTTCCCGTCCATCATCTTTCTGACTTGACCGTAGTAGCGCGTGTTGAGCATCCCACCAACGCCAAACAACATCTGCTTTTTCGGCTCTTCTGGCAACCTGATAGACGTGTAGTGGTCTACACAATACCCCATCCGTATAAGCAGATGGCGCATAAGCAGTTCACCGAAGTTGAACTGAAATGGATCGGCGGGTTGGTAGGAAAACAGGTTAATCTTCATGGGAATCAATCATCTCCTCGGCATTCTTTATCACCACATCTGGGCTTAGGTCTTGACAGATTGTCGATTTGCAAGATTTCCATTTCCTATCCTGATGACACAACACCATGCACTCTAGGTCTTTACGACGCAAAACCCTTGCCGTCTTGTGAAAACGGCTGTCATAGTTTTTGATGACGCTGGTGAATGTGAAGATGACGATGGTGGGTTTACGCAACCCACTTGCAATGTGGTAAACACCCGTGTCGTTAGTAATCACCAAGTCCGACCGCGCAATTATCTCTATGCTTTCCCTCAAAGACAATCCGGTTCGATCTATCGTGTGGTCTACGTGTTCTCCTGCCACTCCGACTGAACAACAGTCGTAACTCGACTGCATCAAACGCTCTGCCACTTCCCCATGATGTGAATAGGACTTCACATCCCAATGGTTGCTGTTGACATCGTGATTGAATCCATCACAAAATACCACATTGTAGTATTCTCCGAACTTACATGTCCGAAACAAATCACTCACATCATAGATGAAGCGTGATTTTGGACACCCCAAGTCCTCAGCAATTCTCAAATACACCCTGACTTCAGACATATCAAGTCGCATGTCTTGCCTCTTCACTACTACATTCTTCGTTGGCAGTTTGTTGAGTATAGTGTGATTTTGTGTATGGAAGTAACCCCAAATGGTCATCAGTTTGCCATCATATCTCTGTATGAATGCGTCATCCACATCATCCAAGGTATAACACTTCAGTTTCAATACGTCGGTAGGGAACTTAGTATTCACTAGCAACAGGTCAACTTTCGCGCCAGTATACTGCTGAATCGTCTTGATGGCGGGTAATGCTTCGACAACATTGCCGATGCCCTCGCCAGTCACAAAGAGGTATCTCATTAGTCCCAGAACCCCCTGTCATTACCAATAGACTTTGTGTCTGAGTAGAATCCCTTTTCACGAAGATTCTGCTGAACTCCTATCTTCCATGCGAAATACTCTGGATAGTCAATCTTGTCGTTGAGGTGTTCACCGACTACTACGTCAATCCATCCACACTTCTTCTTCAGGATGTCTGATACCTTCTGTCTAAAGATGCCGTCCACTCCCCCGTAAGTTCCTGTATTCCGATAACCCGTATGTGCCCAAACCCAATTGCTTGTCACAAAGCACCCACCGGCTACTGCCGCGCCGTAACGAAAAGCGACTTTTCGTTCGTCCGGTTCGATGCTGACCCACTCTTTGCTGGGTTGCTTGGGCATCGGGTTGTTTCCGTTGTCTGTGTAACTCAGAGATACCATACCAGCATTAGAAATAGCCTTGAAGGACTCCACCATGATCTCAACCCAGTTGGGTGTGCGCATCACGATGTCACTATCCATGTTGACGAACCACTCGAAGTCTCGATACTTCTTGACAGCCTTCTGAATCGCGGACGCCTTGCCTACGTTCCTATCGAGCAGCCATGTCTTTACGTTGTCATGTTCACGCGACAGACTCTTCAAGTAACGACGCAGGCTGTCGTCGCTCTTGTTGTCGATCAAGATGAACTGCACGTCGTAGTGTTCCGTCTCGGCAAGAGGTATGGCTGTCTCAAGACACCTTCTCACGAAGGGTTCTCGAAAGTACACCGGAACGTAGATGTTGACTCGTTCTTTTTCTTGACTCTTCTTCATTGTGGTTTCCTGTTATTCAGTATGTCGGGACAGATGAAGAAGTCGGGACCATCTGGTGTGAACTTGGTGGTCGTTGTCATCACACGTGGATACCGCTTCGTCCACTTTTTCCAAAATCTCATTGCTTCACTTATGAATGCGTCGGGGTCTTTGATGATGTTGATGTCACCACCCGACTTGTGTTCGACATTCGATCCAATGAGGTAGTTCTTGCGTCCAGAGTTGTTCGCAGAGCAACATAAGTCTGCACCGTAGAAATGAAACTTCAGCATCTCGTCAAACAATAGTTCCTTGTTGTTCACGATCAAGCAGAGTTCATCTAGCGTCAACACCTCTGTCTTGAAGGTATTAGACACAGCACGGCAACTATACGGAACCCATGCCGCTTTTACGCCTTCAAACCCAACCACACCCATCTCTTCATTCGGTATTGTATCCAAGAGACTCAATGTGTATCGGCGCCACTTGTTTCCGAACTCAACATCTTGGTGGCAGTAAACAATGTACTTGCCCCTGGATAACTTTCGCCCGACATTGAGAGCCCTAGTGACGGTGAAATAGTTATCGAAGTTACGTATGGCAATAAACTCAGAGTCTCTGACACATTCTGCGCTCAAGGAGTTTATCATGTTCATATAGAGGCTTTCGTTGTTGACGCATGTGACGAACGAGAAGGTCGGTCTCCGCCGAAGTCTTACTCCTGTCTTCCATCGACCCTCTAGCCTTCCCCTATCCTTCGATGCGGTTTCTCTTGTCAGTCCCTTGCCCCGCGTGCCGCTACCGATGTGTATTGCGCTGGTTGACCGAATCGTAACGTGTTCGAAGCCGTCTTGTTTGAGCTTCAGGGCGTAGTCACAGTCTTGATAGATGTCATCGAAGGACTCGTCAAACCCACCCTGACCCTCAAACAACTCCTTTCTCGTCATCATGAAGGCTCCGGTGTTTCCATCAACAAACACACACGACCTTGGTTCCGTATCGTCCGCCTTCCTGTTGATGTGGATATGATCGGGTTCTCGCAGAAGACCTTCATCGAGAAGTAATTGACCATCGTGATCGATCAAGCCTTGGGGAGATACCAAACGAATCCCAACCGAACCGATCTTATATGCCATGATGTAATTCATGCACTTTGTTACGGAATCTTCGATGAGGAACACGTCGTTGTTCATGAACAACAAGAAGTCACCTTCGGCGTGCTTCGCTAGGATGTTGTTGTTCTTCGAGAAGTGATAGTCAAGGTCACGAATCACTCGGCATCCGTACTTCTCGTAGATGTCGAACACCGTCTGATCCGTACTCCCCGTGTCACCGATCACTATCTCGTAGGGTTCATACTTAACGTGTTCCCGAATCTGACTCAAGCACTCCGAGACCATCTTCGGGTTGTCCTTCGATAAGATGAGGATGGACAACATCCGATTCCGGTGACCCAGGAAACTTTTGATGCGAGTGGGAACCTGACGAGCTTCCTGCATCCAGTCCACCAAAGAACGCCTCGTCGTGTTGTAACCAATTCGACAGTCGAGTTCACCCTCGACCCTGCGACTTTGATAGAATGTCTTCGTCTCTTGATGCCTATGTTTGCCCCACTTCGCTGTAACGGATTTTCCAGACATACCGTCCTTGGACGATAGAACGAGTTCGTAGACTCTTCCTGGAGTGACATCACAACCGAAGTTGAATCGGTAGTATTTGTTGTCGGTGAAGTCTCTGCACGAAACCAAAAGGTGGGAAACAACTCGCTTCTTCTCGTCGTAGATTGTCACATTCAGACGGGAGTTGTTTTCGCGCATATACGTTGCAAATTGGACATCAATGTGGTTGATATAAGGATACTTTGCTACAAAGTGGAATTGAACCTTACGATCATTGAAGATTTCACCAGTGAGTTGCGAATATCCACCGTAGACAAACTCTCTCATCCCCGTCTCCATCATAATAAAACAGGCTCGGTGAAGCACCGAGCCTGTTTGTCCCTGCACGATGCTGCTTCGACTACTTTATTACTGTACGATCTTCTCAAGATCGTCTACATCACCCTCAAGACCGTTTACACTCTTCCGCAACTTGCCTACCCACCCTATGATGGTGTTCACAACATCACGGAGAAGCTTGAAGATACCAGCCGTTTTGGACTCACTGGCTTCCTTTTCTTCGGATGCTACTGTGATTTCCACATCGAGGTAGCGCGAGATACCGTGAGTAGCTGTAAGGCATTCATTGAGTACCTGGCGCGTGCGGGCGTTGACCTTTTCAAGAGCTGCCGTGAAGGCGTCCTTGTACTTCGGTTGGACGGACTTCTGGGGGTCGTAGGCGACGACACATCCCTCTACACGAACAAGTTGTTCAGCGACGGCTTCAAGCACGGGAGCGAGTTGCGTGTCCAACACCTTGATGCGCTTGTCGAGCTTTGCGAGTTCGCTCTTGAGTTCACCGGCGATCTTCTTGACCTGTGCCTTAAGGACCAAAATGCGCTTCTTCGCCTTGATGAGTTCGAGAACGAGACCCTGAGACTTGGTGTCCAAGTCGGCAAGATCAGCAGCCTTCTTAACCTTCTTCTGGCACTTTACACAGTAACCAGTTTGTTCAAGGACTTTCGACCCACAATCCGGGCACTTAAACGTCTCAGCCGCTTCAACCTTAGACTCTTCGGCTTCCAATTCACGGACCATCTCTGCAAGCCTTTTGAGTTCTTTGGCGATGATTACTTCTGACATTTCTTCACTCCTTTTCGTATTTTGATTAACTTGCTTGTCATGACTCACAATATGGTCAGGTATCAGCAAATTGTCACCTGACGCATCGATGTTTGCTTTTCCGTCTACTTTGTTGGCGACACTGAAAGCCACGGCAAAGCATTTCTCGTCCGAACCACCACTCTTGTTGCAACTGTTGAACGAACCAACCCATCCTCTTCTAGCCTTGGTTGAGTACTTCTTCAGATTCGGGTGCTTCTTGACTGCTTCATCTACGTTCTTGTATGGCATCGTACCTCACCTCATTCATCACTCGGCGTCCATTCCCGCTTCGATGCAAGATTGGGAACTCCTCTGACAAGATACGACTGATGTCAGACAAGGACTCGCCTTTGCCCTTGAGTTCGAGTCCACGCTTAATGGCTTCACGCAAGTCACGAGTGACAGCAAGCGTGATCTTGTTTGCGAGTCTCGTGATGTTCATGACGTGATTTTCCTCAGCGCCCTCTTGATCTTCTCGTTCAGAACGACGATTTTATCGACGGAGTGCTTGGCTGTTCTGGCAAGACCCGCAGCTTCAACAGCCGCCCCAATGGCTTGAGTGAACTCCCTGTCGTCTTGTTCGCTAATTTCTCTTGACACAGACAAATCATCAAGCGTTTCACTAAGCGCCTTCTGGATGACTGCTAGTTCGTCAACGTCTTCCTGTGTTTGTTCAGCATGGGGTCCAACCTTGCTTCTCATCATGTTGGACGACCACCCCACAAGCCGTACCCACTCCTCTTCAGAGATGTTTTTTTCGATACGAAGCCATCCTCTGGCGATCTTGTTGGCAATCTTGTTCTTGTCCATGATTAATCCCACCACAGTCTGATTTGGGCGCCCTTCATCTGGGCGTCGGTCATTTGAGATGTTTCTCCGGGCGTGTAGTACTTTCCGCGAATCATCACGAAGGTTTCATCAGCTTTACCACGACGGGCGAAATCACCCATAACCTCAACAGCTTCTTCAACCGTACTGAAGCCCTTGAGATACAACGTAGCACTGTATTCACGAGCGAAGGAGTATACGTAGCTCCTATGTAACTTAACGATACCACCAACGGTTTTCGCATCGAAGTCGTTGTATCCATCCGTGATGGCGAGCGCCATCTGTTCGGCAATGACACTTGCGCGATTCCACTTACCACGCCACTGATTGGTGGCATCCGAAGCTGGAACATCGAAGTTGTTCTCATCAGCGTAGGCTCTAATTGCGTCGTGATGAATACGATTGACACTGCTTATTTCCCTACTCTTTTCATGTCGAGAGAAGTCCATGATCATCTCGTCTTGGAGTTTACCGATATTCCTAATAAGACGAGTGCATTCTGAGACATCTCTTGCTTTTGCCGCTCCTTCAAGCATATCAAACAAGCGATTCCACTCTGCTTCTGTGTCTCGTGCTTTCTTCGGCATCAGACTTTCAGCGAGTTTCATCACCGCCGAAGCGATTCTGGACGAGAACAACTTTTGAAACTCTCGCCTGGAATTGGGGTCCATATCTCTAAGAGGACGCATCAACTTGAGGTGTTGTTGCACCTCTCGGATGTCTCCCTTGTCTTCGAGTTGATGGACCAATTCACGCAGTCTGAGTTGTTCACGACGTGGGGCTTGTGTGATGTCGCCCTGCCACTCCTCAAGAATGTCTATGATTTCTTGCTTCGTGCGGGGCGCACGAAAGGACTTCTTCGTCTCACCTTGGGATGATTTTCTGCCTCTCAGGTACTTGACTGCACTGGGTGGAACACCCATCAGAAAGTAGTCCCCGTCGTCCGCGAGCAAACGAAGAGTGTAGCCCTCTGGACGCACATCGTCGTCCGCGTCGAGTTCAACAACGAGGTATGTATCTCCCTTGTATTCACATCTCTTTCCAAAAGGGAGTCCGGGTTGAGACCTACCGCGTAGACGTTTAGCGTTCTCGACAATAGTTTTCCTTTGACTATCCGGTACTGTGATTTTTCGTATTCTTGCCATCTCTGTTCTCCTACTTTTCTTCAATTCCAAAGCTCCAGATAAACTCTGAGAACGTGTCGTCGGCGGCGTGCTCGCTTCCTGATCTAACTACAAGAGTCACCTTGTCCGCCGGACCATATCGGACATCAATGACCCGACCCAGCTTACCCACGTATGGCATGGACCCGATTTTATGCAAATTATCCGTTTGTCCTCGTAGCTCATAGGTAACATCGTAAACAGCATTTGTTATCCTGCGGCTTGTAACCTTTACGACAGGCACGCCATCGGCGTCATCGAAGGTATCACTTACATTCTTACTCGCAGCGTAGTCATCAATAATCTTCTTAAGTGACATCCTGCGACTGCTTCCGCGTCGAATCCACCCATGCTTCGGAATCAGACCGTGTTTGGTAAACCAATTTTTTGCTCTTTTTTCGATTGAACCCACCTGAGACTGAAGTTGGTCTATGGTGTCGGCGTTGGCGAGTGTAGTCTCTTCACTTTCGTCACCACTCATAACCGTCTGATTATGATAGTCAGCTTCAACGATGTACCGATGTCCATCAAAGCGAACGTAGACCGTGGCGTACTTGGAATACTTATGATGATCTTTATCGAGTCCGGAGTTGGATTTTTGGGCTTCACGGAAAGCTATGATCTCTGTTGCCGCGACCAATGACTTTGCAACCCTATCCACAATCTTTGCCGTTTCCATGTGTTCTCTCCTAGTCTTACTCTCTCACTCGTCCTTCAAGCATGTCTTCGATGAGGCGCCAACCGTACTTCCTACTCAGCGTAGACAGAGGCGACGCATCAATGGTGAAATGATCTCCACAAGCCTTACAGAACGCTAACACAGCATCACGACCCGTAAGACTCATCTTACCCTTGATTTGATTTCTGACCGCCCTGAGGCTCTTCAATACCTGGGTGACGATAGGCGCTGTTGAAGGGCGGTTCATCACTAACTTAGTCACCCATTTTTCCAAACGCACGTACAGCTTCGGCATCCTCTCCTTCGACATATCCTCGTCGGCGTTTACTGCCGCTGTTATGTCACGAGAAACGTCAAGCAGGGCATTTTTGATTTCGCTGTCTTTCACAGTTCTCTCCTATCGAATCGAGATGATCTTTATTCTGGAGCCAAAAATCATCTTACTATTTGATGTGAACGTGCCCTGAAGCGTGATTGTCTTACGGAGCACTTCATCTTTGACATCGAACAAGAAATCCTCTTCGTCATCATTGAAGTCTGACAGATCAGCATGAAGAGCCTTTATGAGTTGCTTCGCGGTTACTCGGATGTAACCGTACTCCTTGTATCCCTCGACGCTGCCAATAAGGACGAGATAGTAGGTCATTCCAGCCCCATACGTCAATCTGTAGGTGTCGATCTTTGTCTTGTCGGGCGTGATGACGATTTCCATCTTGTGCTTACCATATGGAAACCGTGCCGAACCTTCGGTCCTCAAGGCTTCTTGGTACATCTTCATGAGAGTCGCATCTGGAATTGGGATGCCACTGTTGAGGTCTACCCAAAAGCGACCCCAAAAGGAGTCGTTTGCTGATATGCCATCGAGAACGTAGTTTACGATTTCTCGGTTTTTGTCAAACCACTCTTCGGAGCCAGCGCCTTGTTCTTCAAGACCCTCTTCGACGGCTCTTGGACGGTCCCAAGTCTTCTCAAGGTTCTTAAAGTCAATGGCTGACCTAGCGTCATGCTTGAACGTAGCTTTGTCCTTAGCGACGACACCATAGTTGTCCAGATAGAACACCCAAGCCCAACTTCGTGTTGAACCCCCGCGTTGCCCAAATGACTTACCCTGAAGAGAGAAAATTGCGCCAAGCGCGCCAAGCGCACGC
>Ga0075122_10000424_pt1 | contig 33797 bp, 34 predicted proteins | sample AntAceMetag02UKB_FD_69790 | JGI IMG/M metagenome (GOLD analysis project Ga0075122, IMG submission 69790) | Saline lake microbial communities from Ace Lake, Antarctica - Antarctic Ace Lake Metagenome 02UKB | ecosystem: Environmental > Aquatic > Non-marine Saline and Alkaline > Saline | place...
GGAACTTCAAATTCCATAATTCTAGAATTAATATCTTCAATAGCCTCTACTTCATCCCGAATATCTTCTGTACTTTCAATTAATCCTTCTGCCAAATCTTCTGCGATATTCATATCTTCATCAGTCACTTCAATAACTTTCCCAGTAGAAGTATAATTAATATTTCCAGCTAATAACAAAATAAATATCACAAATAAAAAAATCAATCCAAAAATAATCCAATCAAAATTCCAGGATTTTTTCACAGGTTTATAATTAGACAAGTATCTGGAATGAACCTTACCATCTTCACCCCTATAGCTTTCATAATAATATGGTCCGCAAAGTTTTCCTCTTCTTTTTATATATCTCTGATACACCATTCTTTAAAATTATTAATAAAATAAACTTTATAAATCAATACCCTACAAAAAATATGGTTACACTACAATTTTAAAAAATAATTTATGAGTTAAATCTTCTTTCCAACCATAATTTGTTCTCTTAAATCCGTAATCTCTTTCTTAAAAATTTCTGATTTTTCTCCCAACATTGATACAATACTAACTTCATCTAACTCAAAAATATTTTCAAGATTTTCAAAATTATCAATAAATTTTTGAATTTCTTCATCCTTCAAGCTAGTTTTAGCCAATAATCTATACCCCTTCGATTTAATTGCCATTTCCAAAGATTCCCCAAACAAACATTTCGCAATATTTTCAGTATCTAATAAAACCTCAAAATTAAGATGATCAAAAAATTGTATAACTTTAGGCTCTTTTAATGCATAATCCCTAATAATCAAACCCTGCTCCTTATTAATTCCTTTAATTATTTCTTTCATCCTCATCCTAACAATAATCCCCTCTTTACCTAATGCAACAATATATTCATTAATAATATCTGACATTTTCTTAATAACTTCCATTCTCTGTAGTATAGAACAAACATCGGCAATAGAAACTAAGCTCGTAACCTCTAAAACATTCAAATTACTAATTAACTCATCAAAAACTTCTCTTTGTTTTTCTAAAATTTGTAATGTTTCAGTTGCTCTTCTTAACAATTCTTCAGAACTTTGTAAACTAAATTTACTATTTTTATAATAAACAGTTATTTTTTCTCTTCTTTCAGAAACTGCAATAACTAATCCCCCAATCTGTTTGGCAGTTCTCTCAGCTGCTTGATGCCGTGTTCCAGTTTCAATGGTACTTAGAGATCTATTTGGAACAAGTAGGGTATTTGCATAAAGAATTTTCTTAAAATCTTCAGATAAAATAATCGCCCCATCCATTTTAGCTAATTCCGCTAATCTTTTTGAATTAAATTTACAATTAACCCTAAATCCTCCCTCAAAAATATTTGCAACAGCCGGATTTCCAATAACAACTAAAGCACCATGCTTACCCCTTAAAACATCATCTAATCCTTCCCTTAATCCAGTCCCAGGGCTAAGTCGCTTAAGAATATCTAATTTAGTCAATTCTTTCCCTTCCATACAAAATTTAAGGCTAAAGTCTATTTATAAATTTATATAAAAAAATAATATTAATTAAACAGCAATCTCTTCACCATAATATGTAGGCTCAGGATAATTATTATTTCCATAACCTAGCTCGATCATATTAATCTCATCAATACTACTCAACTCATTTGCTTTTATTTTAGCTTCTGAAATAGTATAAAGCACATCATCCATATACAAACTTCTCTTTATGTTATTTTCCCAAGGAAAACGATTATATCTATTATAATTAATCCCTCCGGGTTGTTCATCAATTAATACATTTCCCCAACTAGTGCCATCAAAACCCATATTTCCTGTAGGATACACGGTTCCATATTCCGTACTAATCCATTCCCCATATAAATTTTCCTCTTCTATTTTCCACATACCATTCTCTTGCTTTGTCCAAATATTTCCACTATTATCTATTCTTTCTGCACCCGCAGGTTCATCTTCTGCAGGACCATATTCACTAGTTATTTCTTCATTATGAGTTATTCTTCCCCTTTCACTAATTCCATCTAAATTAATATCTAAAACAAAAGCTCCTTCCCAAACTTTTCTTCCATAGGCATTTTCTGGAATTTCTTGATTTTCAGAATACCGGCTTTCATCAATCTCATTTAAGCTAATAGGTAAAACTAAAATTCCTTTTTCTTTATCAAATAAAACAGCCTTATGGTCTCTCAATGCTTCACTATCAGTACCCCTATCTCCAATTTCAAATTTTGCTTTTTCAATAGGATTTGCAACATCACTTACATCAAACAAACTTACTTTAACTCCTTGGTACCATGAAAATTGTTCATCTCCGCCTGCAGTTTCCTTACCAATACCAAATACATGGTTTTCATCATAAGGATGTAAATAATCACTATAACCAGTTATTTTCAAATAACCTAAAACACTAGGATTTTCAGGATCTTCTAAATCAATTACAAATAAAGGATCAATTTTCTTAAATGTAACAATATAAGCTTTTTTACCCATGAATCTTACAGAATAAATACTTTCTCCTTCTGCCAAATCTTCTACGCTTCCAACAATCTCTAAATCTTCATCTAAAACATAAAGATGATTTAAACTTCCAGTTCCAGAACTTCGACTAGTTGTAGTTGCAATTCTAAAATAACTATCATACTCATCCATTGAAAACTGATTTAAAACTCTTCCAGGAACTTCTCCAGCACCTTTATAATTTATTTCTTCATCATCAATATTAATTTTGTGAATAATTGTTTTTTCTCTTTGTTTTTGAGCCTCAACCTCATAATCATTTAATCTTTCAATTAATTCCTTATCAAATTCAGATTTTATCTCACCAGTTAAACTCATAGAATAATCATTAATAATATTTTTTAAATTTCCTAATTTTTCATAATCACTATCATCAGAATCAATAATATCATTAAATTCATTTTCCTTATCCATTATATCAAATAAAGGTTCATAAACCTCTTCAATCATATCTTCAAGATAAACCTTATAATTAAAACTCTTCTGACCTGTTAAATAAATATTATCTTGTGAAACAAAAACAGTTCTTGAACTACCTGTTAAAAAAACTTCTTTATTAAATTCTCCATCTTCAACATTAATCGCCATTATTCCAGTAAATACATAACTATTATCATAATAATCCCAATAATAAACATCTTCTGCAAGAGTTTCTTCTACAATTCCATTTGCAATATAAACTGGAGGCCTAATCTCATTTTGATTAACATATTTAGAGCTTATAGTATAAACATAATCTCCAATCATTCTTGAATTAACATAATTACCTTCTGCTTCAAATTTATTATCCAAAATAGGATTTTCTCTATCACTAATATCATAAATAGAAACAATTGTTTTCTGAATATTATACCCTCCCCTGCATCCTTCTCCATAACAAGCTACATCTGCAGCAACCATTGTTTTTGAAGATACTGCAATACTTGCATCTGTGGGTGATGAAGAGATTCCCACTTCTCCATAATCCAAATATTCATAATCACTTTTCAAAATAATTAATTTATCTTCATTAATAAAAATCTGTTGAGCAGATTCATTAATTTCTGATAAAACATTCATATTTTCAGCAGGATAAGCATCTATAATCTTAACTTTTCCACCACTAACAACATAAATGTAGTTTCCATCATTCTTTACAATATCTGCTTCATCAACCCCCTCTATTTGAATATTAGTTGTTGAAAAATCATCTGTTCCTGCAGAATCTGTTGCAAAAGCAGGAGCAGCATTCTGGGAACTACCTGTTGTTGCACTTTCCACCATCACCATATCTGTACCGCCCTTCATCATACCTCCAAGGTCACTCCAAAATCCTGAAGAAGATGTTTGTCGAACACCTAAATTAGCTTCAATAAATCCATTTAATTCTTCTTGAGAACTAAATTGATTTATATTTTCATTAAAACTAGAAGTTGTAGGATCATCAGAAATACTATAAATTCCAACTAGAATAGCAACAAAAGCAACAGCAACTAGAACAGGTAAAAGAGTTTTTAATATATTCAGATCCGGACTTTTCCTTCCAGGAGAAATAACAATATGTTTATTTGCCAATTTATACATACTAATTTTTCTACCCTTAACACTCCAAAAAAAATTACCTGTTTTTTTTACTAACCCTGATTTTATTAATTTTTTAAGATTATATTCTGCAGTATTCATTGGAATATTTAAATCATCAGAAATATCTTTTTCACTTGCCTCTCTTCTTTCACTCAAATAATCAATTATCTTTTTGCATGTTTTATTTCCTAATACTTCTGCAATTGACTTTGAGTTCTCATCATCCAATGAAGTTAATATAAACTTTTTATTTTCATCCATATTTTTTATAGAAAAAAGACCTTTATAAATAGATTCAAGAGTTCTAATCTGTTTGAAGCAATGCCCTAAAATATCTAATTTCTATATTATCATGAAGCTATCAGACTATAAAAATATTTATAAATCAATTCCCCCATACCAATATTACAATGAATAAATGGGCAGAAATTTTATTAGGACTTATCCTTGTAATTGTACCAATCTATGATTGGATGACAAATTATACTGGATGGGGATTAGGAGAAGCCGCACTAACTTTCCTTAAAGGTGGATTAGTATGGATATTAATCTTAATCGGATTACTTTTCTTAATGCTAGGAATTAGCGACTTAAAAGAGTAATCAAGTTCAATAATTAATATATATAGAATTCTTTTTTTTAATTTTATGAATCAATTTTTTCAAACACAAGCATGTATAAAATGTAGAGGTAGAGGTTTTTGTGGAAAACCGTGTAAAATTTATTCTAAAATAAAAGATTTTACACCCAAAACAAAAAAACATTTTTCAGGCTCTTCCCCCCCAGAAATATTTGTAGGGAGATACAATTATCCCTCAATTCAGGCAGGAATTCTTTCGCCAGAAATAATTGAAAATACTGAGGTAATGGGAATGCCAGAACTATGGCATAAAAAAAAACTCTCAATAGATAATATTCTTTCAAAACGAGGTCAACTAATCTATGGTAAATTTGGAACCCAAATTAAACAAACTAAAGTAAAAAAAACAAAATTTACAGAATTAATGCAGGAAATTGGAATGGCTTACAAATCAGTTTCAACAGAATTTTTTTTAAAAAAGAAACCAAAACAAACATTAGAACTCAATAAGATGTCTGCAACAATAGGAAATCCAGCACCATTAGAACATGCAAGATTACAGGAAAATCCAAAAATTAAAGCCAAAGTAAATTATTTGGTCACAGATACTGATGTTAAATCTGCAAATGCAATGAAAGAGCTCCATAAACATAAAATCTCTACTTCGAATATAATCAAAATTCTTTCAGCAGGATTATTAGGTAAAAAAACTGCGAGAAGATTAGTTCCAACAAGATGGGCAATTACTGCTACAGATGATACTCTCTCAAAAAACCTCCTTAAAAAAATAAAATATTATCCAGAAATAAACGAAATACAACTTTTTCATGGGTATTATATAGGAAACCATTATGAAATTCTTCTTTTGCCCGATAAATTTTCATTTGAAGTCATAGAAGCATACTTTTCGGGATCTGCATGGAATCAAACCCAAAAACTATCAATTGCTCAAGATTATGAATTTTATCACGGAAGAAAAAAATATGCATTTAATGTTACAGGCGCATATTATACTACCAAACTAGCAATTGCAGAATATTTTGAAAAAATAAAAAGACAAGCATCCGTTTTCATAATGAGAGAAGAAAGACCAGAATATTATGCCCCCCTCGGGGTAGGAATCTTAAGGGAATTATGTAGAGAAGCCCTAACAAAACCTCCTGAAAAATTTAACACAATTCAGGAAGCATTAGCAAAAGCCCGAACAAGACTAAAACTCCCAATTTCAACATTTACATCAATATCAAAAATTCTTCCAGAATATAAAAAACAATCAAGATTAACCCAATGGTTTTAACCCAAAAAATAAATCAAAACGCCCTCAATTACAGCTGCAACAATTAACAAAGGAATAACTACAAAAATAAAAACTTTTACAGATCCAAAAAAGTTATTTAAAAACTTCTTTCTTAAATTATTATCAACCAAACTCAAGATAAAGATAGGTATAAAAGAAAATATAGAAAAAATAAATAAAAGCAAGATTAAAATATAAGAAAAGGGTTTAGAAATATTCTTTAACTTTTTTACAAAATCGTATAATAAAGAAAATCCTATTTTAAATCCTAATCCTGCACTAATCATTATCGCAGGAATTTCAAAAATTCCATGAGGAAGTAATCTCCATAAAACCAAAACTCCTCCTTCTGCAACTGCAAAATTACTCACAAATCCTATAACATAACCATTTAAAATAATAGTAAATAAAGGAAACAATCCAAAAAAAATTCCTAAAATTAATGCGAGAAAACTACTCAAGACATTATTCAAAAATATAAATCCAGTTAATTCAAAAGCATCCAATCCATAAGTTTTTTCAACTAATCCCCTAACCATCTCAATAATCTGTTTTTCAAAAAAAGTAGGAAATAAAAAACCAATTAAACCAAATAATAAAAAGATACAAACAATAAAATAAATATAACGCAGATTTTCTCGAATAAATTTTAAACTCTTAAAAAATAGGTCATTAACAGCTTCATTTAAATTTTTTTTCACCCTTTTTCTAATAACCATAAACATCCCAAAACAAATTAACTTATAAAACTATCCAGAAAATTGCTTAGCTAACCAACCAGTCTTCCGAGGATATTTTTTCTTTAAATAAATTCCATAGCCAACTCCCACCACTAGGCCACCAAAGTGAGCAGTATTTCCAAAAGGCAAACCTGCGCTAATTGAAGCAATCCAAAGAACTCCCAACAATGCAATCATCGCAGTCCACATTTTCATAGGAATAATAAAAAATACATAAACTTTCAGATTAGGAGTCAAAATTGCTAACAAACCCCCCAAGGCGAATATTGCCCCAGAAGCTCCAACCGCAAAAACTTCAGGACTTCCAAAAATTCTAATACCCCATTCGGTTATTCCAAAAAAATAAGCTAAAAAAACAAAAAATAATCCTGCGATTATTCCTGATAACATATAAAGCCAAAAAAATCTTTTTCTTCCAATTAATTTTTCAATAAAATTACCAATAAAAAATAATGAAATCATATTTACAAATAAATGAGAAAAATTTGCATGCATAAACATGCTAGAAATTAATGTCCACACCTGACCTGCAAAGAAAGCATTAGGTTGAATAGCCAGATAATAAAACATTTCTTCACCAAAAATTCCAAATAGTAAACTTTGAATTATAAATACTACTGCAGAAACAATAATCAACCAAGTAGTTACACTATACTTTTTAAAAAATCCTTGCAAAACATTTTTTTTAATATGTTTTTGAGTATAAATTCTTAATCCACGATCCATAATAATCCTTAATTATTTTTTCTTAACCTTCTTCTTTATTTTACTTAATAATTTAGAAACTTTTGTCTTAATGACTTTTTTAGCTGCTTTTTTCTTTACTTTTTTAACAGCTTTTTTCTTTACTGCTTTCTTTTTACTAGTTTTCTTGGTAACTTTTTTAGTAATTTTCATCTTACCTGCCTTTTTCATCTCTTTTTCTTTAGCTAATTTTGTTGCCGCTCTTTTAGCAGCTTTTTTATCTGATTTTTCTTTTTCAGCTAATCTAATTTTCTTTAATTTCTTTTTCTCAAGTTTTTCATGTTCTTTTTCTCTTTCTTCAGAAACAAATTTTAATTCTTTTTCAATTCTAACAATTGCTTTATCGAGTTCCTCTGTAATTTTTTGATTATCAGATAATTCATAAACTTCTTCACATTCCGGACAAGTAAAATCATTCAATAATGCTGCATCCTCGCTAACCTCAATAGTACACGTATTGCACATATAATATCTTTTCTCTCTCCTGCTTTTCGATTGATTTTTTAAATGTTCCAACTCCTGTTTCATCTTTTGCTCTAATAAATTAAGAGACTCGTAAATATTTAATGTCCAAAAATAAATATACCAACCCTTTCTCTTATCTTTTTTTCTAATAAATGAAACTAATCCAAAATCAGATAAACGATATAAAATATTTCTTGTCTGATTTATAGTCAAATTTAATTTTTTTGCAATTAAAAATTCATTTACATCTTTTTTTCCCGCTAACAAATCTACAATATCTGATGCAGGTTTATTAGTCAAATGCTCGACGATAGATTTAAGAAATTTAATTTGCATTTTAGGGTTAAAATATTTTAAATCTTTAGGGTTTATAAATCTTGTTTTAAAAACCTATTGCTATAAGTTTTAAGAATAAATTTTTGTTCTAGAAATAAAGATAAGATTTATAAAGATATAACAATAAATAAGAATAATTAAAGAGGTTAAAAATGGGAATATTTAGTAAAGAAAAAAAAGGTGATGAAGTAAGAACTGATCTATCTTCTCTGCCAGAATTACCAAAAACAGATAATTTAAATCTACCCACTCAACCTACACCCCCTGCAACCCCTTATCCCGGAATGCCAGGATTACCCGAAATAGAAACAAATAATCTTCCAACATTACCTGAAATTAAACAAACACAACCTTCAGATCAACAAGAAATAAAGGAAGCATTAGCCTCCCCACCAAATATTCCTACATCAGAATTTCAAAAATCTGAATTTGATGAAACAAAAACTAACCTAGAAAGATCACCTTCTCCAGAATACAATGAAGGGCCAATTAAAAGTCCTGGAATTTATTCATTAAATTCAAAACAAGAAATAACTGAACCAGTATTTATCAGGTTAGACAAGTTTCAAAATGCCGTAACAACCTTTGAAGAAATAATTGATAAAGTAAATGATATAGAAAACTTAATTAAAAAAACAAAAGAAATTAGAGCAAAAGAAGAAGAAGAATTAAATGCTTGGGAAAAAGAAATTCATACAATAAAAGCTAGAATGGATTCTATCGATAAATCGGTTTTTAGTAAACTAGATTTAATTTAGAAATGGAAACTAAACATATTAAATTAAGTTATGTAGAAGCTGTTTTTGCAAAAAAAGAACTACTGCATTCTGAAGTAGATATCTTAAACATATTAAGAAAATTCAAAAATTATAAATTATTAAGAAAAAAAGAACTAACATTAAGGAATAAAATAAAAAGTAATTTAACATCTTTTAGAGCCAAAGCGACTCAAATTCAATCTTCATTTCCAGTAGAAGAAGCTAAAAAAGTTAAAAGGATAAAACCTCATGAAAAAAGAAAAAATAGTTCTAATCACCAAGGGATTAGTGATGAATTAGAAGAAATTAAAGCAAAATTAGCCAGATTGGAATAATTCTTAAAACGAAAACCCTTTTAAATTAAATGAGGTTAAGGCTTTTATGATAACAAGAAAACAATTAATAAAAAAATACATTGAATTTTTCAAATTAAAAAATCATAAAGAGATTCCTAATTCTAGTTTAATTCCTGAAAATGATCCTACAGTTTTATTTACCACCGCCGGGATGCATCCACTAGTTCCTTATTTATTAGGACAACCCCACCCACAAGGAAAAAGATTAACGAATGTTCAAAGATGTATCCGAACCGGAGATATCGATGAAGTAGGGGACACATATCACCATACATTATTTGAAATGATTGGTAATTGGAGTTTAGGAGATTACTGGAAAAAAGAAGCAATAGAATTAACCTTTGAATTTCTTACCAAAATATTAAAAATTCCAATAAACAAACTTGCAATTACGTGTTTTAAAGGAAATAAAAATATTGAAAAAGATACTGAATCTGCAAAAATTTGGGAATCATTAGGAATCCCTAAAGAAAGAATAGCCTTTTTAGAAGAAAATTGGTGGGGGCCTGCAGGAAAAACAGGGCCATGCGGACCTAATACTGAAATATTTTACTGGAAACTAAATAAAAAACCTACTCCAAAAAAATTTAATCCAAAAGATGAAGAAAATTGGGTTGAAATAGGAAATGACGTACTGTTAGCCTATAATAAAAATAACTCTGGAAAATATATGGAATTAGATCAAAAAAACATTGATTTTGGTGGAGGAGTAGAAAGAACTATTGCGGTATTAAACAATCTCGAGGACAATTACTTAACCGAAATTTGGCAACCAATAATAAAACAAATAGAAAAAATTTCTAATAAAAAATATAATCAAAATAAAGAGACAACAAAAGCAATGAGAATAATTGCAGACCACATTAAAGCTGCAACAATGATAATTGGAGATGGAATCTCTCCTTCAAATTTAGAACAAGGATATATTGTAAGAAGATTAATAAGAAGGGCAATTAGATATCTTAAAAAAATAAATGTCGATATCTTAAATATTGATGCAACAGTTGAAATTGCTAAAATAGTACTTCAAATTTATGAGGATTATCCCTCTCTTAAAAAAAATAAAGATAAAATTTTATCTGAATTTAAAAAAGAAGAAGATAAGTTCCAAAAAACACTTGATAAAGGATTAAAACAATTTGAAAGAATGTCTAAAGATAAAATTTTAGATGGAAAAGAAACGTTCTTACTTTACCAATCCTATGGATTTCCACTAGAAATGCTTGAAGAATTAGCAAAAGAAACAAAAGTAAAAATTGATATAAATGGATTCCATAAGGAACAAGTTATTCATCAAAAAAAATCAAGAACAGCCACAGAAGGAAAATTTAAATCAGGACTTCAAGATGATTCGGAAGCAACAAAGAAACTTCACACAGCAACCCATCTTCTTAATCAGGCATTAAGAGAAGTTCTTAAAAAGCCCGATATCTACCAAAAAGGTTCAAATATAACTGCAGAAAGATTAAGATTTGATTTTAATTTTGATAGAAAGTTAACATCTGAGGAAAAACAAGCAGTTGAAAATTTAGTAAACAAAAAAATTAAAAAAAATATACCAATTGTTTGTACACACATGCCTATCAAAGAAGCTCAAAAAGTAGCTCAGGGAGTTTTTGAAAATAAGTATGGAGAGAAAGTTTCTGTTTATTCTGCAGGAGATTTCTCAAAAGAAATATGTGCAGGCCCTCATGTAGATAATACTTCTGAACTAGGACATTTTAAAATCAAAAAAGAAGAATCTTCTAGTGCCGGGGTAAGAAGAATTAAAGCAATTCTAGAATAATAAAATTAAATTTATTAACAAAAATAGTCCAGTTTTAATTAAACAAAAACATTAAATGACAAAAAAATTAGATATAGATCCAAAAGAATTTGAAGAAGATAATCACATAAGAAAGAGTTTAATAAATTTAGTTAAATCTCAAAATTTTGAAGCAGCAGATGAATTAGTAAAAAACTCCTATATTGGAAGACAAGCAAAACGAATAGAATTAAATTTTTTTTATAATGCAATTAAAATGAATTTAGACATTACTAGAAATGTAGAACCTAGTAGATATGAACCTTAAGAAAATAAAAACTATTCGACAAAAATACCTGGCTTTCCAGGTTTAGATTTTTTAGCAATTTCTTTAGGGTCATATTTATCTTTATCTTGAACAGAAAAAATCTTAACCTCTTTTCCAACCCTTTCGCTTATTTCTTTTTCATTAAAATACTCAACCTCAAAAGGCATAACATAAACATAAATATTTTCCCCTTCGCGATTATCTTTCTCCTTAATAATCTTCAAAATATTCATGATATCTCCAATAGTTTTATCAACAGCTTGCTCAGCCATTTCTAATTTTTTATTAATCTTTTTTTCATCCGCAACAGGCCATTCAGCTAAACTAATAAATCCTTTTCCTTTCATTTTCTCCCACAACTCTTCACCAATATGTGGACAAAAAACACAAAGCATTTTCAAAAAACTCATAAGAATTTCTTTACTCTCTTCTTCTTTAAAACTTTCAAACAATTGCCTTAGTTTAATAACTCCAAGATTATATTTAAAATTTCCAATATCCAAACTAATTTCTTTAATAGCTTTGTTCAACTTACTCTCACTACTAGCACCAGATTTTCCAATTTTAACATTATCAAAATAATCTACAACTTTTTTAATAAATTTCAAACTTCCATTAATTCCTTTTTCACTCCAATTAAAACCACTATCAGGATTTGCATTAGAAACTAAAAATAATCTTAAGGAATCTGCATTATATATCTTAATAACATCCATAGGATCAATAACATTACCTAAGGATTTAGACATTTTATTTCCATCTTCCCCATGAACAATACCTTGAATAAATAATCTAATAGCCGGTTCATTCATTTTTAATAATCCTATATCTCTTAAAAATTTAGTATAAAACCTCATATAAATATCATGCATGCAAGCATGTTCTTTTCCACCGACATAAAGATCCACCGGACACCAATAATCTGCCTTCTTTTTATCAAATATTTTATTATTATTTTGAGGATCACAATATCTTAAAAAATACCAAGAAGAATTCACAAAAGTATCCATAGTATCTGTTTCCCTTATTCCTTCTCCGCCACACTTAGGGCATTTAACTTTTTTCCAAGATTCTGCAGTTTCAAGAGGATTTCCTTTTCCAAATTTAACCTTATCCGGCAATTCTACAGGTAAATCTTTTTCAGGAACTGGAACCTCTCCGCATTTTTCACAATTAATTATTGGAATCGGGGTTCCCCAATATCTTTGACGACTAACCAGCCAATCTCTTAATCTAAAATTAATAACTTCTCCACCTAATTTCTTTTTCTTTAGCAAATCAGTTATTCTCTTTTTAGCATCATCACTTTCAACTCCATCAAATTCTTTAGAATTAATTAATTTACCCTTATCAGTATAAGCCTTCTCTTTAATATTCCCTCCAGAAATAACTTCTTTAATCTCAATTTTATATTTTTTAGCAAAATCAAAATCTCTCTGATCATGCCCAGGCACAGCCATAACCATTCCGCTACCATAATCCGCTAAAACAAAATTACCAGCATAAACTGGAATTTTTTCATTTGTTAATGGATGAATAGCGTAACTTCCAGTAAAAATTCCTTCTTTAACTAACTTATCAATATCTTCTTCACTAACAGAACTTAATTTCTTAACAAATTTTTCAACTTCTTTTTTCTGTTCATCAGTTACTAAATCCATTAACCTAGAATGTTGAGCACTTACAACCATAAATGTAACTCCAAATAAAGTATCAGGCCTAGTTGTAAAAATGGGCCATTTTTCAGAGGCCTCATCAGAAGTCATCCCCGAGGGGACTATCTCAAATTGAATCTCAGTTCCATAACTTTTTCCAATCCAATTTTTCTGCAATTTTTTAATCAAATCAGGCCATTCATTTAATTCTTTAAAATTAGATAATTCTTCTGCATAATCTGTTATTCTCAAATACCACTGAACAAGATGTTTAACTTCCACATTAGTATCTTCATGTCTCCAACATTTCCCCTCGTGAACTTGTTCATTTGCTAAAACAGTATTACATTTACCACACCAGTTTACCGGACTTTCCTTTTTATATGCTAAACCTTTTTCAAACATTTTCAAAAAAATCCATTGATCCCACTTATAATAACTTGGTTCATGACTAGAAAACATTCGACTCCAATCATAACTCAACCCTAATGCTTTCAATTGTTTTGAAAAATAATTAATTGATTTTTCAGTATATTTTCTAGGATGCTCTCCCGCCTTAATCGCTGCATTTTCAGCAGGCAAACCTAAAGAATCAAATCCAATCGGATGCAATACATTAAATCCATTCATCCTCTTAAATCTTGCAAAAATATCTCCAATAGTATAAACAAACGAATGACCTGCATGTAACCCGCTACCTGAAGGATATGGAAATTGTTCTAAAACATAATATTTCTTTTTTTTAGAATTTTCCTTAACTTCGAAAACCTTTTCTTTTTCCCATTTATCTTGCCATTTCTTTTCTATTTTATGAAACTTCATTTCAGCCATAGTTCTATAAATTGTTTATTATTTTAAAACCTTCCCCCTTTTATCATATTTATCCACACCATTATAGTAATACAAAGGAACTGCAAAAAGCTTTCCTCCAAGATCCCAATATTCAATCTCCATTTTATGATATTTTCCAGAAACAAAATATTTTCCCGGAGATAAATTTGCTTTAGATCCTCCATTAAATTTATAAAAATTTAAAATCCATTTTTCGTCTCCCAACTCCTTTAAATCATAATAACAACTAACCCCGGGCAACCTAACTTCTTTAACCTCTAGAGTAAGAATAACTTGTCTAAACGAAACATCATTTCTATTACAAACAGATAAATCATCAAGAGCCATATTAAATATTCCAAAAATTTATTAAAAATAACTCTTAACCCTTACAGGGCTAAGACTAAAACTAACACTAATACTAAAATCATATTTTGTGTAAATTTCATAAAAACTAATAATCCAGCATCTTTAAATATCTTTCTCTCGTTCATATTTTATGAAATCCCCTAAATTCCAAATCTATTTAGAATCTTCAAGATTATTCTCCAATTCAACAAAAGCGATAAATATTCAATCATCTAAAAAAATAGGAGAATTCAAAAATAATAAGGTAATTTACTCAATTTACGAAACAGTTTATCTTCTAGAAAAAAATAAAGCGGAAATTATTTACAAAGAAAAACCAATTAAATTATCAAAATTAATAAGATTCTTTAAAAAAATATTTTCTCAAACAAATTATTCAGTTTTTAGAGATCTAACAGATAAGGGGTACATTGTCAAAACTGGTTTAAAATTTGGAACAGAATTTAGAATCTACAAAAAAAATACCAAACATGCATTATGGTTAGTTCATCCAACAATTCAAAAACAAAAAATCGATTGGCAAGAATTTGCAGCTAAAAATAGAATTGCTCATTCCACAGCAAAAAAACTTTTAATAGCATTAGTAGATTCCCAAGAAGATGTAACTTATTACGAAGTTGCTTGGAAAAAAATATAGAAAGGAAGGTTAAGATAAATAATTTACACTTAACAAACTAAAAATAATAAAACAAAAGAGGATTACGAATTAAGAAACCCTGATCCCTACAAAGAGATAAAAATGTTAATAACAAATTCAATCTATTTTGCAATTTCAGCAATTGCATTAATAATCTCAGGGATATATTTAGTAAAATCGCTTAGCAGCATATCAAGATATTTAGGAATCTCTGAATTTTCAGCAGCATTTATCATAATGGCATTTGCGACTTCAATACCTGAATTATTTGTAGGAATTTCTTCAGCATTATCTGGAAATTCTGCGTTAAGCCTAGGAAATATCATTGGAGCAAATATAATTGATCTGACACTAATAACTGGCATCATAATCCTAGGATCTAAAGAAATAAAATTTAAATCAAACCGATTAGGAAATGACACCTATTTTATGTTAATCTCAATAACTCTCCTAATCCTACTATTTTCATTAGGAAATCAATTATCTAGGATAGATGGAATTTTATTAATTACATTATTTGGATTTCATGTATATAAAACATTCAAAAAAAGAAAAAAATACAAAAAGAAATCTATGACCAACAACAAAAAACAAAAAGAATTCTGGGCATTACTAATCTTCATATTGTCATTAGTGGGATTATTCATATCATCTACATTCGCAGTGAAATATGCAACCAACCTTGCGATAGATTTAAACTTACCAAATATGATTATAGGATTATTCCTATTAGCAATAGCTACTACTCTCCCCGAACTAATCTTCGGCATCTCTGCAACCCACATGAGACACAAGGAAATGGCAATTGGAGATCAAATAGGAACCATTGTTGCAAATACCCTATTGGTCTTAGGAATAGTGGCTATAATAAACCCAATTCAGGCTGAATTCACTCAATTCATAATATCTGCCATCTTTATGTTTGTGTCTGCATTCATACTAGTAACATTCATCAAAACAGGTAAAAAATTAGAAAAAACAGAAGGAATAAGTTTAATTCTTATTTATATCTTATTTATCGTAATAGAATTCTTTTTAAAATAATCTCATCCCCACCTTAAGATTACAATTAATTTTATTAACCAAATTCTCTCATTACTAATTAAATAAAGGAGAATTATTTTTCAAATGATTGAAAATATTGAAATTCACAAAAAGATTATCAAAATAATTGAAGAAAAAGGCCCAAGCACACCATTAAAAATAGCTAAAGAATTAAGTATGAGCTCATTATTTATATCTGCATTCCTATCCGAATTAACAGAAGAAAAAAAATTAAAAATGAGCCACCTCAAAATGGGTGGAACTAGACTCTATCTTATCGAAGGGCAAGAACCACTTTTAGAACAATTTACAAAATACCTTCATCCAAAAGAAGCAGAAGCCCAATTAAAATTAAAAGAAAACAAAATTTTAAAAGATTCAGAGCAAGATCCTGCAATAAGAGTTGCACTTCGTTCAATTAGAGATTTTGCAATAGGTTTTAAAAAAAATGAAGAAATTTATTGGAGATATATAACACTTCAGGGAAATGAAATAAAACAAATCCTCGAAAAAGAAGTCAAATCAATTACCCCTGAAAAACATTCAAAAATTCAAGATAAACCAATTCAAAAACCCGAACAATCAGAAAAAGTTGAAAAAACAATCAAAAAAATAGAACCAATCATCCCTACCTCTAACTTTGAAAATCCACTTATCGTTGAAGAAATAAAAAAAGAAAAACAAAAATCTGAATTTATTATTAAAACAATTAGATTTATTAAAGAAAATTATAAAATAATTCAAGAAAAAGAATATAAGTCTAAAGAATATAACTGCATAATTCAAATTGAAACCCCCCTCGGACCTTTAAATTTTTTAACACAAGCTAAAGATAAAAAATCAATAACCGAAAAGGATATTCAAAAATTATTAAGTGAGGCTCAAAAAATGCCATTACCCGCATTAATGATATATACAGGAACATTAAGCAAAAAAGCAAAAGATTATGCAGAAGTTTATTTTTCAGCGCTTAAAACAAAAAAAATTATTTAAAGTTAAACAATAATCTTTAAAAACCCTAAAAATTGTGTATTTAACATGGGAAGAATAAAATCTAAGTTAGTTAAAAGAACTGGAGCAAATTTACTAAAAGAAAAAAACAAATTTAGTTCTGACTTTAAAGAGAATAAGAAATTACTTGGAACATTAGAAACTAGTAAAAAAATCAAAAACAAGATTGCAGGATATTTAACAAGAATTAAAAGATCTACTAAATAAAACAGTAATAACTCAAAATGACTGAAGAAATAGAAAAAACAGAGGGACAATCAAAAGATACGAAACAATCTGAAAAAGATAATATTATTTTTATAGGAATTAAACCATTCATGAATTACGTTACTGGCGTAGTAATGCAATTTCAAACAAAAAATCAAAAAGAAGTAATAGTCTCTGCAAGAGGAAAGTTTATTTCCAAAGCAGTCGATGTTACCGAAGTTGCAAGAAGAACATTCTTAAAAGATGAAAATATTCAAATAAAGGATATTAAAATAGCAAGTGAAAATTTTGAGAACAAAGAAGGAAAAAGAATTTATGTTTCTACAATTGCGATTGAATTAATTAAAGAATAATATTAAATTTTTTATTCTTCCTTGGATTTTTTCTTTCTTTTAAAAATACCAAAAAAACCTTTCTTTTTTTCTTGAATTTTCTTCTCTTCTTTCTTAATTTTCTTTAATTTTTTGTCCTTACCTATTTTTTCTTTTTTTAATTTGATTTTTTCAATATCTAATAAAAGATCTAATTTTTCATCAATATCCTTAACCTTGTAATAAATAGAATTTATCCTTCGACTTCTTCTCCACCCATAGAATTGCTTAACAACTAAAAATATCAAATAAGCAAATATAACATAAACTGCAATTTTAGATAAAAAAATAAGATTACTTAAACTATCCAATAATGAAGATGGAAGAATATCTGATAACCCAATCTGGATATCACTCACATTTGTTAAATTTTCGACACCCATTTTCAAAAATGTAAATGTAATAAGCTTTTTAAATCTATTTTAGCTTTAATTTTCATGGCTGCTTAGCTCAGTTGGTTAGAGCGCTGCTCTCATGAGGCAGAGGTCCCCGATTCAACTTCGGGAGCAGCCATTTTTTATTCTCAATAAGATACTGGCTCTTACTTCTGCAGCCATTTTTAGATATTTTCATTAAACTCAATCAAACCTTTCAACAAACTTATAAATACCCAATCTATTAATAAATTATGAAAAAAAAGAATAAAACTCGGATATCTCCTATAAAAATTAAAACAATAATTCTAAGCATAGCAATTGCATTAGTTTTAACATTATTTGTAGTTTATTTAATTCAAGCAGTTTATGCAAGACCTAACTGGGATGATTTTTGTGAAAAATATAACCCTAAAACAATCTCGCCAGAAGACAAGATTAATTTATCTGAACCACAACAAATACCAGATTATACTGAATGCCAAAAGCAATATGAAAATTCATTAGATAAATATAAACTAATAGTCTTCATGGTTTCAGTGATTATAGGATTAATTGCAGTATCTGTAGGCATAATTCTTCACCTTCCAAGTGTTTCATCAGGATTAATGCTTGGAGGAACATTCCTTGTATTCTATGGAACAGTAGTCTATTGGTCTAATTTAAACAATATTTTAAGATCATTAATTCTTGGAATAACATTAGGAATATTAATTTGGCTAGGGTACAAAAAATTAGAAAATTAAATTTTACTTAGAATCCATCTCACTAATCTTCTTTAAATTAATCATTGCCTTAAATCCATCTCCTTTTTTTCTAGGAATTACATGAATATGAGCATGAGGGACATCTTCTCCAACAACCATTAAATTAAAATTCTCCCCCTTTCCTTCTTTAATTAATTTCAATCCAACTTTTTTAATAGCTTCCAACAATTCTACACCTAAGCTATTTGGAACATCAACAATCAATGGATAATGTTTTTTAGGGATAATTAATGTATGACCTTCAACAAGAGGATTCGCATCCAATATACCTATAAAATTATCATCATCATAAACTTTTTCAGCAGGAATCTCTCCATTTATAATTTTACAAAAAATACAATCATTTTCTTTCATAATTAAATCAAAAATAAGTTATTTTATATATTTAACCATTTACAATCCAAAAAATCTAAAAACATAATCTGCTCCAAAAATTACAATTAGGATACGAAGGGTCCTAGGAAATAATCCATATGCAATAAAATCCTTTAATTTCAACTTAGATCCTGCAAACCAACAAAAAGGGACCCAGGGAACCGGAGTCAATGAGGCAACTGTAACTCCCCATTTCCCATATTGCCTAATTAATCTTTTATATTTTTTTTCATGATATTCTTTTTCCCCAGATTTTTTAAATGCAACACCATAACTAAGAAAATAATTTAATAGGCTAGCTAAATAACTCCCAAATAAGGTAACCCCAATAATCCCCATTAAATTTAATTTCAGAAATATCCCTATCAACGCAGGAACTTCAGGACCAATAGGTTGAAATAAAATTTCAGTTAAAAAAACTAAAATAAAAATTGCTAAAAATTCAAACTCATGGATATAGGATTGCATTAAAACTTTAAGATAATCTTGATTCAAATAAATAATAATCGCTAAAATAAAAATTAGAATGGAAAAACTTGCAACCTTAAAATTAATTTTAATCCTCTTTTTCATAATATCATCCGCAAAAGGAAGTATAAATTATTTTCCATTAAATTTTTTTAAACTACTATCTATCTCCCTAAATAACTTTTTCTGATCAGGATGATACCTTTTTAATTTCTTTTTATAATCTTCTAATTTATGTAGAAAATAAACAACATCTTTTTCAATTAATTCTTCAGTATAATCTCCGAAACCTGCTTTTTTCAAGAATAAGGCATTTAATACTTGTTCAAATTGACCCTTTAACGGAATTGCCAAATAAGGCTTATCTAAATAAATTGCCTCACCCATTAAACTAAATCCTGCAGTTCCAATAACACATTTACAACCTCCAAGATCTTGCAAAAAGGTTTCACGTGTCTTAAATTCAAGATTATCTTTTTTCTTTTTTATATCAAAACCATAAACCACAAACTCCTCATTAATATTTTTCAATTCATTTAATATTTTCTTATCACTCTTAGAAAGATAAACTAAAATTTTCTTCCCATATTTAGGTTTTAATTTCTGAACCCCAATTCTAATAATTGGAGGAACAATAACAGTCTCTTTGTTTTTCAAAGAAGCATTTGCAAAACTAGCCACAATAAACTTATCTGCCCTTCTAACAAAAGCATTTACAGTCTCCTTTGCAATTAAAAAATCTTTAATATATTTTTTAGGCACATCAATTTGCAAATTAGTTAATCTATGCTGATTATCCATACTAATCAACGGCAGCCTATACCAAAAAGACAAGATTGGAACAAGTGGCTCCATATCACTGATACATAAATCTGGTTTAAATTCCTTCATCAATCTATGAAACTTTTTCCATCTCCAGGCATTCTTAGGAAAATTTTGTATATTTTGAGTCAAAGTTTGTCTTTTCCTTAAAACTCCTCCCTTAAACACCAAATTTAGCCCATTAACCTTGAAACAATCAAACTTTTTTCGTAAAACCTTATATCCATCACCATAGGTAACAATTCTTACCCTATGACCCTTATCCTCAAGATATTTCGCAATAACTAATGCTCTTGAACTATGTCCAAATCCAACCCCTGCAACACCATACAAAATATTCATATTTCAAAAAAGAATCTCTAATTTAAAAAACTATTCCACCAACTTTCCTGCTTTTTGAAACTCAATTTCACTATTAATCAACTTTCTTAAAACTTCTTTCAACTTATCAACCTTCACCCTCACTTGTTTCTTACTATCTCTATCCCTAATTGTCACATCATCATTCTCCAAACTATCTCCATCAACAGTAATACAATAAGGGGTTCCTGCTTCATCATTTCTTGCATATCTTCTTCCAATTGAACCAGATTTATCATAAACAACATTCCATTCTTTTCTTAAATCTTTAATTACATTTTCGGCCAGTTCAATAAACTCGGGTTGTTTAACAATTGGAAAAACCGCTGCTTTAATTGGAGCTAATTTAGGATTTAATTTTAAAACAATATTTCCCTTTTCATCTTCACTATAGGCATCAAACATAAAAACTAAAAAAGCTCTTTCAACACCTAGACTAGGCTCACAAACAACATGAGGAATAAACTTTTTTCCATTTTCACTAATTTCCATTTTTTCTTTTGAATGTTTCTGATGTTCCTTTAAATCAAAGTCTCCACGATTAGCAAACCCCTGTAACTCTCTCCAACCCATTGGGAAATTATATTCAATATCCCAAGTATCAATAGCATAATGACTTTTTTCTGTAGAAATATGTTGCCTTATTCTAAAATTCTCAGCCTTAGCACCCAAGGAAGTAAACCATTCATATTCTTTAGCAATCCAATAAACATGCCAATCTGTTTTAATAATTCCTTTTTCCCATGCTTCAAACAAATCCATTAACTCGGGTTCCAACTTTCCTTCTTGCATCTTCTCATCATAAACTAAAATATTAACTCCTTTAATCTCTTCCATGTGGGGACATTCCATTTCGGGCTCAATAAAATATTCAATCTCCATTTGTTCAAATTCTCTACATCTAAATAAAAATTCTCTTGGAGATAATTCATTCCTAAAACTCTTACCCACCTGAGCAATACCAAATGGAAATTTCATTCTTGCATTATCCATAACTAATTTAAAATTAGCAAAAATTAATTGAGCAGTTTCAGGCCTTAAATAAGCCGTAATAGAATCTTCTTTTACAGGCCCTACCTGAGTTGTAAACATTGGATTAAACTCTCCTTTATTATCATATTCTCCACCACACTTATCACATTTAGCTCCTTCAACTTCATGTTTATCTAGTTTAGTTTTATACCCACATTTTTTGCAAACAACAGCCACATCAACAAAACTTGCAACATGTCCTGAAGCTTCCCAAACTTTAGGATTAGTAATTATTGCTCCATCAATACCTATAATATCCTCCCTTCCATGAATGTGATATTTCCACCATTGCTCTTTTAAGTTCTTTTTTAATTCACTACCTAAATGAGCAAAATCCCAAAAACCACCCAAGCCCCCATAAATTTCACCTGAAGGATAAACAAATCCCTTTCGTTTACAAAAATTATTAAGCCCCTCAATATCTAACCTTTTATCTTCTTTTTTTTGTTCCTGTTTTTCATTAATTTCCTTGGCGCCTACAGAATTTTTTGATTCTGTACCTACTTTCTCTTCATTCATCTTCTTATTTTCTTCTTCCATTTTAATTTTTTCTTCAATCTCTATTTTTTTCTTCTCAGCTTCTTCCCTACTTTTACCTAAATAAGCAACATTCTTACTTCTAACTTTATCCCCTTCTCTCACACTCTTATTTAAGTAATAATATTCTTTACCTGAAATTATTTTTTTAACAATATGCATATTATTAGGTACTACAAGAACTTTTTAAAGATTATGAAATTAAAAAGCACAGGGAGGGAATCGAACCCTCGAAAACTCGCTCTGCAGGCGAGCGCAGTACCATTGTGCCACCTGTGCATAAAATTAAGACAAATAACAAGTTTTTAAATATAATTATTTAAAAACTTGGATTATCATTCTGAGAATAAAGCAATTTCTTCACAAATTAATCTATCCAAGCCTTCTATTGGAACCTTCTCTAAAAAATCATTTAAATCCCCATCATTATGATGATAAATATGCCAAGCTAAGAATCTTTTTACTTCTTTTTCAGATAAATTTGAACAAGAAGAAAAATTCTGTGAATAATTAATACTTCTTTGAATCAAACTACTCAAATTATGATTTCCTTCAATCTCTTGATATAATTGATTTTTAATTTCAAGAAATTCCTTATAATTTGGATCATTACGAATATAATTTTTAACCATTTTAGATATTTCCAATTTATTTTAAAAAATTTAGAAGAAATATAAAATAATAAATTTGATTTATAAACATTTCGCTTTAAAAAAATAAATATACAATGTCCAGACATGGGTCCTACATTAATAATTATTCAAATCTAATTCTGGATGATGAATTTCTCCATGACAGTTACGACAAAGCAATTGGCATTTTTTTAATTCTTTTCTTATTTTATCAATAGATCTTAATCTCAACTTTGTCCAAGAAACATCTTTCATTTTAGATTCTTTATGATGAAAAGCTAATGAAGCAAAATTTTTATTATAACCACAAATTTCACACCTTCCTCCAAACTCCTTAACCATCAGAATCTTTCTTTTTTTCCATTTATCCATCAAATAAGCATTATGACACTTTTTACACAAAGATTGAATTCTTTCATTATTTATATAAAATTCCGTCTTTTTTTTATTCAAATGACACCTTGAACAAATACTATGTGTTTTTTGATTAGATTTATTTAAAAATCTTATAGTATTATGTTTTCCAAAAGGAGAACAATCCAAGCAATATTTTCTATTGCATAAATTATGAATTTTACCATTTATTTTATAACGACTCTTAAAACTTTTTCCACATAATTTACAGATTAACATATGTAGCTTAATTAAATAGAATATATAAATCTATGCCCCGGACAGGATTTGAACCTGCGACCTACTGCTTAGAAGGCAGTCGCTCTAATCCAGACTGAGCTACCAGGGCATATAAAAACTACAGAAATAAGCTATTAAAAGCTTTCTCTTAACTATTTTTTCTTCTTTTTATGCTTCCGTAACAACCACTTATTTTTACTCTTTTCAGAATGCTTTCCATGTCTCCAAATTATCAAAAACACCCCAACACCAATAAGAACAACAAAAATAATATATCCAATAAACTTATTCCCCACATCCCCCAAAATAACATTTCCAGTAGCTATCGAATCCCCCAAAATAATAGATTGTTTTGAAAATTCATCTAGATTAGAAGATAATGCAAAATAAATAGAATAAACTCCCTCTAAATCATCTTCTAAAACCATTAAGATATCCCTGCTAATAACGCCTTCTTTTTTTATTTCAAATATATCTTGAGTCCTTTTTATTTCATTTCCAAATTGATCTACAACCCAAAAATCAATAGAAACTTCATCGCCGATAATATCCGAATTATCAAAACCATAACTCAAGTTCAATAATCCTCTCTCATAAATAACTTCATCCAAATTAATCATTTGCAATCCCTTGGGAATTATTACTTTCAATTCCTGAGATAGACTACCCTCGTCGCAATTAACAATTAAATCCCCTGTATTTTCTCCATCTTCAACACCTTCTGGAACATTTAAATCAAATATAAAATCAATATTTTCACCAGGTGCAATACCCTCAATTTGAGTTGAATAAATCCAAGAACTAATTCCTCCTTCAATAACTAATTTACAATTATTCAAAAAAATCTTTCCAGAATTTTTAACATTTAATGATAAAGTCTTTTTATCTCCACCTCTTGCAATTACATTCCCAAGTTCACTTAAAATCAAGTCAATAGAATTAGTAATATTCTTAACAACTTTAATTCCGCCGCCACCTCCACCACCACCAGAACTCCCTGAATCTCCGCTAGGAGGACTAACAGAACAAATACCACAATCATTTACACAGCTTGAACAAGTTTCCCCATTATTACAAATTTCATCTCCACAATACTCTCCTGCAGGAGAAACAATAATTACAATTAGATTATCAGAAGCATTGTTAACGAAATTAAGATCTCCATCAGAATTAGAATTAGAATATGTTTCATCACCATCAATACTAATACTATATTCTATATCTACAATTAAATTTTTAATAGTTATATTTGTCTGACCTTCAAAGCTTAATGTAGATATATTAATCAATTTAGTAGTTCCTGAAATATCATAATCCACCCAACCAAGTTTGCTCACATTATTAAAACTAATACTGAAATTCTTAGTCCCAACATAACCTCCAATTTTCAACCTACCCGACTCAGGAATAAAAACTTCAGAATAACTATCAAACCATTCATCAGAATCATCTAATCCTAAAATAGCATGACTTCCTCCAGCAACTTCTATATAATCAATATTTTTTCCATAACTAACCATAGATTCATTATAATTTCTAGCAAGAGCATAATTAACAGCAGCATCCCCCGTATATTGAGTAACTCTTATTGGTGTCTGACTATTTTCTCCCAGGTAAGCTCCATCCCTTGTTAAAAAAGCTTCAGGGTCACTAGTAGGAGTAGCTCCCACTCTATCTTCAATTGAAGCTTGATAAGAAGGATTAGTCGTATACCATTTAGTAATATTTAAAACCCCTCCAGTAGCAAATGCTGCCGAAAACAAATCAGGATATTTTGCAGAACAAACCCCTGCCTTTCCCCCTGCTGCAGAAAATCCCCAGATATAAAAAATACTATTATTGACATAATCTGAATAAGCAGAATCCGTAATCAAATATTGAATAGCTTCATAGATATCTAAGCATTCATATCCAAAAGCATCCCTATCTCCCTCAGAGGAACCCTTACCACGAGTATTCAAAGGAACTGAAACAAAACCTAAATTTAAAAAATGCGAACCAACAGAATCTCTATAAGAGTCCTTTGTAGAACTCCAAGAATCAGGAATCATCACAATCCTTCCATTTTCATTAGTTGAGTTAAAATAAAAATCAAAATAAATATCTAATCCATGGCTATTAGTATAATGAACATCATTAACAACTTTACTCTTTCTTAAAACATAATTTACACTCAAATTAGCTACTTCACCCTCATTATCACAATAAAAATTAACACTATATTCTCCAGCCTCCAAAATATCATCATACCAAAATGCAGTATTATTTGTTTTATGCATAGTAATGTTGTCTGCGCCATCTCGTGAAAACCAACAAGAATCAACACCAATATTAGTGATAATAGAATGAGGGATTTCAAAAACATTTTCAAAATTTGTAACACTATCCAAGGTCAAAACCAAAGATTCAGCAGGAGGTTCTCCATCCGAAAGAGTAACAGTCCTTGAAGCAGTATTAATTTTACTTCCAGACTTATTTCCTGCATAACCTCTAAAGCTATAATCTCCATTACTTAATCCAGTAAAATTATGAAAATATTGATTAGCCGAAGAATTATACAAAGCTTTAATTTCATTTTCATCTAAATCTCTTTTAAAAATCATTACTTCATCAATTATACCATCAAAATATCTATCATCTGTCCAAAATTCTCCAATCTGTAATGGAGAGGAAGAACCACTATTAATTCCTCCAAGATTTGCACTTGCACTTTGCTTAACACCATCTAAATATAAATTAGCCACAGAGCCATTAAAAACTCCACACAAATAATACCACTGATTTGTGTTTAATCCTAAATTAGTAAGAACTGTTGCCTCAAGTGCATCACCTGTTTCACTTAAAAATAATCCATATCTGTCGTCTCCACTATTCTCTGCTAAAAGATAAGCTCTTCCTCCTGAATTATATTTACCCACAATACCCCCATACCCTGCCTTATGATTTTGAATATTAAACCATGCACAAACCGTTAATAAATTAGTTACCCCAGGACTATCTAAACTAACACTATCTGGCACATTAATATAATCACTATCACCATCTAGCCAAACCCCATTCCCAAAATATCCACTAGAAGAATTTATTTTAGAAGTTCCAATTAAACTTCCATGATTTTCATAACTTGAAGAATCAAGAACATCACTAACCCCATCAACATCATCCATTCTCATCCAAAATACTAAATCACTATCAAAGTCAATAAAAGAATAATGTGCTGAACCCGTAGTATTTAAATCAACATAAATTGAATCTCCCTCATAGGTTCCACTCGAAGTAGAAGAATCAAAATCAATACTAAAATCTCCTGAACCGGATTCAATACTTTCAACAATACTAAAATTAATTAATTCAGTATTATTCAAATATCCAGATTTATTAATACTATAACCCTTAAGAGAATGACTTCCAAGACTTAAATTAGAAAACAAATAATCATATTCATTAACACTTGCATTATATAGTGAATTAATCTCCTCAAAACTTAAAGATCTATTAAAAATCATAACTTCATCAATTGAACCATTAAATTCACTATCTGCTCTTCCAAATTTACCAATAAAAAGAGGGGAATTTACATCATCTTTAATTCCAGATAAAATAGCTGATCCAGATTGCTTAATCCCATCAAGATACAAACTCACAGTCCCATTATTAGTGCCACATAAATGATACCATTGATTAGTATTTAATACAGAATTAGTAAAAACATTTGCATTAAATGATGTTCCAAAAGAGCTTAAAAAAAATCCATATCTATTATCTCCTGCATTTCTTGCCATAAGATATGCTCGATCAGCTTCCCCCGACAAGGTATTATACCTTCCAACAATTCCAGTATAAGTTGAACCATGTTGAGCAACATTAAACCAAGCACAAACAGTAATTTCATCTCCTGAATTAGAACTATCTAAACTATCACTATTTGCAATTTCAATATAATCATCTTCTCCATCAAAAGAAACACCATCCCCCCAATATCCAGAAGAAACAATTTCTGCAGAATTACCCAAAACCCCATTATTACTATAACTACTCAAATCTTCAGGATCTCCAGAAGCATTAACATCATCCATCCTCATATAAAGAATCAAACTATTATCTAAATCAATCAAAGAAAAATGCTCTTCAGCCATTTCAGAAGATAAATTAATTCTAAATGGAAGTGTATATTCACCATCTCCCGCAATTCCATCCCAAACAACATTTCCAGTAATCCCACTCTCCAAAATAAACAACATTAAAACTAACCCTACAAAAACTCCTGCCAAAATTCCATATTTTCCTACATCTCTTTTTTCCATCTTTTTATTTTATTCAATTCTCTTTAAAAATATTAACTAATTTTTATATTTTTTACTAACCTTTAATACAATAACTATCACTATCACCAAACCTAAAGCACCTAAAAACAAAGCAACCATAGGATATTTAATAAAAAAACTTCCACCCATAATACTCTCTAATCCCACTACATTGCCTGTTAAAGAAACTCCTTGCACTTCAAAAGTATTTTCCTCACTACCATCGCTAACTTTCACAGTATAATCTCCCGTGGGAGCAGTTAACCTAATCTTTTTAATTTGACCAATCTCTAAATTCACTAATGCAACCTCATCATACTCTCCAATAAAAATAGAAATTTCCTTACTATAAACAGCGACATTGCCCACATTTGTAATAATTAAATTATCTCCCTCAAGTTCAATATTTACCTTATCTAACACCCCTACATTAAATTTTTGCTCAGATTTAATGCTTCCATAACTTGCAACAACTTCCCAAAGTCCTGAATAGGCATTTTCAGGAATAGAATAAACAATTTCTTCACCAGATAAAACAACACCAGAATAAATCACATTTGTATAGAAATCATGAATTTCAAAGTTCAATTCATTCCCTATCTTTTCCAAAGCTTCATCATAAAGCGTAAGCCTAAATTTCATTTCCTCTCCAGGAATATAATTATTACCTATATCTATTTGGATACTATTTGCAGAGACAAAACTAATTAAAAACAGAAATACAAATACAAAACTAAGACTCCTCACATTTACCATCTTTTAATTCATAAATACTACTATTTTATCACTTTTAAATATTCTCATAATAAAAAATAAATTCAAAACTAATTTAAACCCTTCTCGCTTCATAAACCTATGAAAATACCCATCACGTTTCTTGGAACAAGTCAAGCCATTCCAACAGCAACCAGAAACCATACATCAATTCTAATGCAATATAATGAAGAAAATATTTTAATAGATTGTGGAGAAGGAACTCAAAGGCAATTTAGAAAATTACATTTAAATCCTTGTAAACTAACTCGAATTTTAATTACTCATTGGCATGGAGATCATGTTTTAGGATTACCCGGATTATTCCAAACACTTGCATTAAACAATTACAATAAAACATTACATATTTACGGACCCAAGGGAACTAAAAAATATATAAATGAAATTCTTAAAATATTTGTTCCAGTAGAAAAAATAAAAATGGAAATAAAAGAAGTTTCTGGAAAATTTTTAGAAACAAAAGATTTTACAATTTCTGCACTTTCACTTCAACATGGCGCCCCAACAAATGGATACATGATTGAAGAAAAAGAAAAATTAAGAATAGATAAATCTAAACTTAAAAAATTAAAAATAGAAAAAAAGGATTTAAAAAAATTAACTCAACTCACTCAAGGCAAATCAGTTAAACTAAACAATAAAACAATTACTCCAAAACAATTAACTTACAAAACTGAAGCTAAAAAAATTTCATTTATCTTTGATACAAAATTATGTGCAAATCTCAACAAATTAGCAAAAGATTCAGATTTAGCAATTATTGAAGGAACATATCTAGATGAAGAAGAATTAGCAAAAAAATATGGGCACATGACTATAACACAATCAGCTAAAGCTGCAAAAAAAAATAAGGTAAAACAATTAATTTTAACACATATATCTCAAAGATATGAACATAAAGAAAAAATATTAGAAAAAACCGCTAAATCTATCTTCAAAAATTCTATTATCGCACATGATAAAATGAAAATTGAAATCTAAAACTCCAATTAATCTAACTTATTTTTATTCCAAATTTTGTAAATAATAAAACTAACTAAAAAGAATCCTCCAAGAATCAATAAGACAGAACTAATCTTTTTGCTACTTTCAATAATCCTACAATTTTTCTGACTCTCACAATTAGGATCACACAAACTTTCTTCACAAAAATCATCATTATCAATTAAACAATCATCTGGACAACTTACATGATTTTCATTATCTTCACAAATGTTATCTCCACAACTATCTGATAGATAATCTAATGATTTTTCATCTAATAGCAAATCCCCTTCATAAATTAAAAGTTTTTCAGAATTTTCAGAATAAGGTAATAAAATTGGAAAATTAACATTATCTAAAATAATTGGAGAAGAACTATTTATTGGTAAAATAATATTCGGAACCTTAAAATTATTCTTAAAAATAAGTCTGTCATCTTTATCTCGAATTTCCCAAACATATTTTGAATCCCTAACTTCTATCCCAGTCTTAATTGGTTTTAAAAATACTTCATTAATTTCAATATCCCCACTTGAATACCCCAAGTTTACAAAATAACTTTTACTAGGAAGATTTCTTTCAATAGTTTCTTTATTCAACAAACTATTTTCAATAATTTTCAAAATTTGATTTTGCGAGACTAAGTTATATTCTGGAAATAAATCCAACATAATAGAATGAGACTCCACAGACTTATACAACGAAGAATAACTACATCCAGGATAACATTCTCCACTAATCTCTGCCCATTTGTCACATCCGACATCATCACAATTTGCTAAATCAATCTCACCAATATCGTAACCTTCATAAACATCCTGATAAACATACTCATCTGCCAAATCTCCAAAACTATGCCCTAATTCATGCATTAAAATAATATTCTTATTTTCATTTTTAGCACAAATCTTAGCATAATTAGAAGCAGAACCACAAAAACTAGAATCATTAATCAAAATAAATACATTATCAAATCCGCATTGGGAGGCTTCCTCAAAGACTTTTTGAGTATTACAGCAAACCATTGCATCAATACCCTTGCATCCTACATCACAGCCTAAATTCTCTTGCGAATTAACAAGAGTAAAAAAGAACTTATCAGAATTTGATTTAAATGGCTCAAAATTCATAAAACTCTCGCCACTATTCAAAATTTCTAATGCATCATTTTTAAAATCAGCATAATCAGAATAATTTGAAGAAAGAATAACAAAATTAATATTATCTTCTCGAAAATTACCCTTAATAACTTCACACCCCGACTCATAAACACTAAAATTCTTTTCCAAAACCCTATACTCTCCTAGAGGTTTAGCAGTTGAATCAAAAAAACCACCATAAATACTATCCCCCGAATTTTCATCCTGATGTTTTCCATCATCATATAAGTCTACAAATTCTTGGTAACCTTCCCCGCTTATTAAAATCTGCAAATTTTGACTTTCTTTTCTAGAATAATCAAAAACTTTAATAAAAAATTCAGTTCCTTGTTGCGAACTAGAAGGGATAATCAAAACATCTTTTGAATCTAGTAAACTATTTGGCAAAACAGGCAATTCTTTAGAAACAATAGCTAATTTTGCAACCAAAGCTATACCTAAAATTAAAATTACAATTGAGATGATAATAATTACTAAACTTTTAATTGATAAACTTATACTCATCTTAAAATAAAATAACTATTGATTAAATAGTTTTTTGTTTAATTTAGCTATCACTATCTCTGAAACCTCTTGAGAACTCACAACCGTGCGAATCTAATCAGGTTTAACGCTCAAATTCAGTTTGTTTATGCCGCAGCTGCACTAGCAGGCGAAATAAAGATTATGGTATCGCCTCTTAAAAAAGTCAATCCCATACTTCGTTTATTTTCTCCGTCAGCAACTTCTTTTGCATTATCTAATACCACATTAATGTGGATATCAAATGCAAGTAAAGTACCAACCATTTGCCTGTTGTTTTTTAGCTGAACTAACACTTCTTTTCCTTTAGCGTTGTTCAACACATCTAGCGGTCTTTCTATTCCATTAACCATAAATTGTTTGTGTAGATTATGTTTTTAAACATTTCTATTATTAAACCTAATTCCCTTCGGCACAAGATTTATAAACCAAATACTCAATCTTTTTTCATGAAAGGAAGAAAAATTACTGGCGGAAGATATAGAGAATTAAGAAAGAAAAAGAAATATGAAAAGCCAGGTATAGCTGAAAAAGTCAAGCTTAGTGAAACAAAACAAAAAACAAAAAGAGGATTAGGTGGAAAGAAAAAAACAATTTTACTTTCATCAAATGAAGCTAATGTTACTGATCCTTCAACTAAAAAAACAAAAAAAGTTGCTATTAAGAATGTTCTTGAAACACCAAGTAATCGTTTCTTAGCAAGACAAAATATTCTAGTTAAATCTGCTATTATTGAAACAGAACTGGGAAAAGCAAAAATAACAAACAGACCATCTCAAGAAGGGGATGTTAAAGCAGTATTAATTAACGAAAAAGCTTAACTTCTTTTAAATTTAAATAAAAATCAAAAATAAATCCTCATTAAAAATTCAAATATGAACATTCCTATAATAAGAGGGCACCATCTTGAATCTGCTAAATTAACATTTAAAATTCCTTATGAAGCAATGAAAAGAGGATTAATAGATTTAGGATATATCCAAGATTCCAAAGACCCTTTTTTAAACTTTACATATTATGGTTTAAAAAAACTTTTTGAAAATCCAGAACAAGAATTTAATGTAGTAGTAGGGGGATTAGATTTTCTATGCCACAATTGTCCCATGTTAACAAGGGATATTTGTAATCCATGTAAGCCAACAAAAACAAAACCAAAAGGAATGAATTTTCTAACAAAATACGAGGGAGAAACAGCAGATTTAGAAATCCTTAAAAAATATAATCTACAACCAGGAACTTATTCTGTAAAACAAATTAGACAAAGAATGAGATTTTAAGAATTTCCTTTAAAAATTTGCCATTCTCAAGAGATTTTAAATTCCACTTATTAATTCTCGTCGATAAAATTATCAATCAACCCAAAGCTTTATAAGCCTATTTACATAAGCTTTATAAAGTTAATGATTAAAATGGCTAGTGTTAAACGATGTCCAGAATGTGATGGTATAAATCTCACATGGGACGAACAACGTGGAGAAATATTCTGTAATGATTGTGGGACTGTTGTTGAAGAGCAGCAAGTAGATACCTCACAAGAAATGCAAGGTAGTTTTGACTCAGGAGATAAAAAAGGTCGAGGTGGAGCACCAATGTCAATGCAAAAGTTTGACAAAGGATTAACTACAAATGTTGGTGAAATCTCAGATATTTATAGATTAGATTCAGGAGCTACACGTAAATTCTTAAGGTTAAAAAAATGGCAAGAAAGAGTTTCTACTTCAATTGAAAGAAATCTTAGACTTGCAATGGCTGAATTAAGAAGAGTTGCTTCTTATCTAAACCTCCCATCAGTAGTAAGGGATGAATCTTCAAGAATATACAACTTTGTTCTTCAAAGAGGATTAGTAAGAGGAAGAAGCATGGAATCAGTAATAGCCGCTTGTATTTATGCAGCATGTCGTTCATATGACATTCCTAGAACACTAGATGAAATTTCAGCAGCAAGTGATGTTGAAAGAAAAGAAATTGGAAGAACATATAGATTCATTATCAGAAAATTAGGAATTAAAGTTACTCCTTCAAGTCCAAAAGATTACATAAACAGATTTGCATCAGTTCTTAAACTATCCCCAAAAACACAAAACGAAGCTCTTAAAATATTAAGAAAAGCAGAAAATTCAGAATTAACATCAGGGAGAGGTCCAGCAGGAATTGCAGCAGCAGGATTATATGTGGCAGCCCTTCTCAATAATGAAAAAAAGACTCAAAGAGAAGTTGCAGATGTTGCAGGAATCACAGAAGTAACTATTAGAAATAGATACAAAGAACTTCTAGAAAAATTAGGATTAGAAAATAAGTTAAAAATGAAAGAAGCTGAAATCAAAGCAAAAAAGAAAAAAGAATAATTTCTAATATTTCTAAACAATTTAACCAATTTAACTTTTCATAACCTTTTTATACACCTTTTTATTAACAATTCTATCCATGCGGGGATGCCGGAGCGGTCAAACGGGCTAGGTTTAGGACCTAGTAGCTTAGTGCTTACACAAGTTCAAATCTTGTTCCCCGCAT
>Ga0075122_10000429_pt1 | contig 33721 bp, 41 predicted proteins | sample AntAceMetag02UKB_FD_69790 | JGI IMG/M metagenome (GOLD analysis project Ga0075122, IMG submission 69790) | Saline lake microbial communities from Ace Lake, Antarctica - Antarctic Ace Lake Metagenome 02UKB | ecosystem: Environmental > Aquatic > Non-marine Saline and Alkaline > Saline | place...
ATAGCAAAATAAGGACAATGCCCAAAGTGCTCGCTTAACTTAGAACTAATTCCGTTTTTTTCATTTATAGCAATTAATATTTTCATTTTTCAATCTTTATCGCTTTCCCATTAATTATTGCGTCCGCGATTTTCTTCCTTCCACTCGATAATATCCTAGATAGGGTAGATTGTGATACATGCATCTTGGATCCCGCTTCAGTTTGCGGCGTTCCCACAAAATCAATCAACCGGATAGCTTCAAACTCAGGTAAAGATAAAACTACCTCGGCTAAGTCGAACATTCTTATTCCTGCAGGCTTAAAGTAAGAAGAGTTAGGTTTACCCATAACTCTTCTTCTTTTACATGGTCTAGGCATCTTTCGTTAAACAAATGTCTTCATGAAGCATTTCTAATGTTGCTTTTGACATTTTAGTTCTGTTTTACTCTTCGTCCACGACCGGCGCCTCTTCCAGCGCCTCTAGCTAAGCCTCTTCCCCGGCCTCTTCCAAGTCCTACGCCTGGTCCGAATTCTTCGCCAGTAGGTTCTGCATCTTCGCAGTCGCCCATCTGTCTTCCGGTCTTAGCCCCTTTTCCTTCGGGTCCTGTTTTGTTTCTGTTTGGCATTGTATTTGTCTCCCATTTTAGTTATGAATATATATGCATTATACTATTTAAATGTTTCGTTTTGGGTAGATATTCAAAAAGAACGACCAGCAAATCTACAAGCAAGTAGAATCCGAGTACCTAAAGAGCGCAAGGGCCGCTTTGAGTGATGCAAGTGCGAGTTATGCAGGGTAAATAGATCACAATAATTCTTAAAAAGTGGCAATCCAATAAAAATATATGGGGCTTAAAGATTTAAGGGGCAATTCTTTTCGTAACGGAGTTTATCGTAATGCGGATGACGGAGAGCTGTATCGGGTTGAGAAAGAAGGTGGCGAATGGACGGCAAGAGGTAAAAGCGGAAGTAGATCGCCGATTATTTCTGAGAAAGGCGTGCCTATCTCGTTAAGACTCCCTGGGAGTGTGGGTGACGGAGCTTTTCAGTATGTTCCTGTAAAAAGTGTCAGAAAAAGAGCTGAGGCGTTAAGAGGAAAACTCTCTGTTCTTGACGGGGTTTAGATGCCAACATTACAAACGACCCCCGCGTGAAATCTCGTGACGAAGTCCGAGATGAAACCCCCAAGAAATAAATCATCCAGTTCAACACTACGTTTCACGTTCATCTATAAGCCCAAAGATGATTAGGGCCTCATAAACAAGATAAAGAACAGTCGCCGAAGGAGGAATCGCGAATGGGATCAACGCAAGCTTCCATCCCAAAAGTATCTGCGGATTTTCCACGTATTCTGGATTATTAATCTTTAAATCTTCTATATGTTGATTTATTAGATATCCAAAAAATAGACTAAGAATAGTTGAAACGATAAGCCAGCGGATTAACTTCCCCATGCAAAGTCTAAGAGCTTGTTATTTAAATATTAGAGGTATCTCATTCCGTAGTCACCACCACAACCTCACCACCACTAACAACAATTCTCACAGCTACTCTGTAGTTTGAATCGTCTCGCCGTTGGCAACAACAAAAATCTCCCCCGTCGTACAAACAACTTCCCCACCACTAACAACAAAACCATTCCCCGCCATCTTCAAACCCCTTCTCATTCTGTCGTCCTCACCACTCTGTTGTCGCTTATCACGAAGGTGTTTTCACATTGACTGACCGGCCCCTTGCTCTTCTCGATCAACAACGGATACTCATGCAAGATCCCTTGCTTAACCAGGCTCGACAAAACATAGCCCAACTTCCTGAAGCCTTCTTTCTCCAACCACCTCCGGCAAAACGGCCGCGTCTTATAATTCTCCTTAACGAAACTCAAAACCTTCCTCGCGTCGGCATCCCGAACCTGACCGTCTTTTTGCAAAACATAAATCCCACCAACCGGACCCTCGTAAATATCCCCGGCCCCCGTCGTCACGAACGGCTCAATCGCAAACGCCATATCGTCAATCACCGCCTTATTATCATTCCTATAATTCGAAATCGTCAACCCCGCATGAATCGTATTCTTACCCAACGCATGCCCCGACAAACTTTTAATCACCGCAAAAGAAGTATCGTTCTTTTCATTCCATTTCTCCAAAGTATCTTGCACCGCGTCACCAACATCCTTGACCATCATCCCGGCTCGGACGGTCTTAGTAGCCTCCGCCAAAATCTCCTCATTCAGCTCAATCATGCCCGATGAAGATGGCACATCAGTGCCCTTTTGAGAGGGTATGCCGCGTGCGGCGGCCGAAAATCGCTTATCTTCCGTCAAATCAACAGAAAAAGCAGTATCCGCGATAAACCCATCAACCGCCACACCAAGATCAACCTTCAAAATTCCTTCAGCCACAGTCTCGTCCCCAGGCACCGGAGTAAAATGCGCCGCGACCTCATTAAGCGATAAATTCACAGGAAACGCGGGCGTGGCGCCTAGGTCTGCTATTTTATTATCGATTTTTTCCGCTATTTCTAGCAAGATCATACCTGGTTTTATAATTTCTTTTGCGTAAGTTTTTACCTTTTTTGCAATTCCTCCCGCTTTGATGTATGATTCAAGTTCTTGTTTTTGCATAATATGGTGAAAGAAGAAGAGTTTATAGGTTTTGTTGCGGGGCCAGAGTCGAAACGCCAGGAAGTTATTTAAACTACTTCTGCGATTTAAAGATATGAATAAGAAAGGATCTGCAACAGTCATTATCGCGGTCATTGTCGTAATTGGGGTCCTTGCGTATTTCATTTTTTTCTCAGGAAAAAATACTAACTTAGAAGACCAGGGAGGCCAAGAAGATAATCGACTAGAAGAGTGCTCCCTGATGTCGGAGGCATCAATAGACGAAGCCTTTGAAAAATGGGATTGTTATACAGATTTGGCCAAGGGCGAGAAAAGCATCTCAATTTGCGATCTAATACCATTAGAGAATGAAGATGGAGCAGCATATCTTAATAGATACACGTGCTACAGAATGATAGCGGTTGCAACAAAAGACATCGCCATTTGCGAAAAAATCCCACTAAGGGTCGCCGGCGGACGATTTGGCGGCAGAAGCTTGTGTGAAAGAGAGACCTCTTTAGTTTTATGATATTAATTATAACCAGAATTATTATTTAATTCCTTCGCCTCCGCTCCTTAGGCAAAAACCCATAAAGTATCCCGTCGTTACCAATCTTTCCAACACCAACAAAATCCGAACTCGTTACCCCCGCAGCATGAGGGGTACACCGAGCGGTGCAAGCCGACTTCACAGAAACAAAACCAGTCATACCATTAGTTTGCTCAGCCGATAACTCGATATTCTTCCCCCTAAACCAAACAGCCTCCTGCTTCTCGGTCAAAACAACAATATTCCCCTCGAGCTGATCCTTCCATGTATGCATCCCGTCAATACTCAACCGGACCTCACGAACCCCAGACCGACTTATAAAATCCTTCCCAACATAAAGCCCAATCCCCTCGAAAGGCAAAACATGCCAAAGATTCATAATTTCCTCCTTCGACAAATTCCCAGAATAAGCCCGCACCCTCTCCTTACCAGTCCTAATCAACAATTGAGGGATTTTTTTTATTCCTAGGTTTGTAAGGCCGGCTATGAATTTCTTCTTCTTCGCCTTATCTAGTATTGTTATTTTCATTCCAATTCCCTCCTGGCCGCTTCCAACTTCTCATAGATCAAAGGCTTAGCATCATCAGATAATTTAGCATAACTCCTCTCTAATTTCTCCAATGTCTTTCCCTTGTCTCCACCACAAACTCTAACGAGTATACCATCAATATCATCAAAATGCGACATCGCATCTGCATCCGCCAAAATCTGCGCCTCTTTCGTCTCTCTTTCTACATCAAGAGAACCCCGATGATTCAAAATACAATACTTCACTTTCTTAATCTTATCCAAAGGGTACCCAAGTTCACCCAACAATTTTTCCGCAATTTCAGCACCAACAATATTATGATTCTCTATTATTCCTAATCGAACACTCGCAATATCATGAAGCCACGCAGCAATCTCAACAATTTCCTTATCCGCATCTCGCGCCTCAGCCATCTCCAATCCATAACGCACGACAATTTTAAAATGATTATCAAAAGATTCTTTATAGCAAGCACTAGGCTTTGTAAATTCCGCCACCACAAATTCACGAACCTTATTCAAAATTTCCTCACTCATTTTTCCACCTCCGACAATTTCTTAATCTTCGCAACAAAAAACCCATCAGTATTATTATCCTGCGGGTATAACCTCAAGCACTTCTTTACTTCACCAGACAACTTCTTGCCTTCCCACTCGCAAACCCCACACCTAAATTTTACCCCGTCCGAGGTCGACTTTGGGAGACCGACCCCTAGGGGTACGCCAATTGGGTGCCCGATCTGCTCAACCTCGACATCAAAGTTTTTAATCAAATGATCAACAATCATCTCGTCTTCTTCCGGCGCCAAAGTACAAGTCGAATAAATCATCTCACCACCGACCTTCAAAAGTTTTATCGCAGCCTCAGCCAACTTCCTCTGCACCGACGCAATTTTCTTAATCATATTCGGGTTCCACATCAAAAACGTCTTGGGCGATTTCCGCAAAGTCCCCTCGCCCGAACACGGAGCATCAACCAAAATTTTATCGAACCTCAACCTAGACTTCTTCAACATCCGCTCACAGAACGCAACACCTTCCTTCCGAGTCACAATCGTATTCATAACGCCGCACCGCTCAAGATTAGAATTCAGTATACCGATCCGCCCCATGCTAACCTCATTCGCGATAATCGTCCCGGTATTCTCCATCATTGCCGCGGCCTGAGTAGTCTTACTCCCCGGAGAAGCACAAAGATCCAATATAATATCACCCGGCTTTGGCTGTAATGCCAACATCGGCAACATCGAAGAAATCTCCTGAACATAAAAATAACCAAGCAAGTGCTCTCGCGAATTCCCAAGCTCACCCGGCTCGAGCGCCCCATCAACAACCATAACCTCAGGAAACTCATCAAACGGCTGACGAATCTTCCACCCCCGCGCATCAAGCCGCTCCTTCAGCTCCTCCGGAGAAATCTTCAAAGTATTACACCTAATCGAAGTCGGAGTCTTAGTATAAGAAATATCAAAAAACTCTTTTGCCCCAGCCTCGCCAAGCAAAGTCTCCATCCGCTCCACGAAACCCTCTTTCGGCGGGAATTTCTCTTTCAAATACGCGGAATAATCTTTCTTTTTATCCATAAAACAAAGTAAGAAATAGAGTTTATAGGTTTAATTAATCCTGTTGTCCTCATCTGGATAAAAATAATAGATTTTATTACCAGTTTTGTTTTCATAACAAATCGCATTTCCATTAATAAAGTCTTGAAGTTCACCATAAGTGGGTTCGCAATGAACATTAGACTCTCCCCTGCAAATTGTCATCTGACTTCCCACCCAATCTTCTAAAGTCCTCCGATCAGTCGTTTTTAATTCTACGCGTCCAATTTCACGAACCTTATCCATGGCACTAGCATAACATTCATCGTTTGGAGCTTTAATTCCAGTTAAAATACCGTCGACCGCTGGCAAGGACCCGATTCTATCTCCAAGCTCAGCCCCGCTCATGATTCCAACTGCAAGTGCAGCCGCAGAATACAAAAGAGCTTTTCGAACTGGCCGAGTAAATCTTTCACGCCAGGAAGTCCCTCCACGCTTAGCAGCTTTCCTAGGTTTGTGTTTATCTTTTAATCCATCAAATCCCATGAGATCAGAAGAAGTAAGCCTTTTTTAAACCTTTCTAATTGTTACCACCATGCGATGACACTAAAACAATTTCTGTTGCGTTTCGCCCTCAAGAACTTCTCTTACGCCAACCCCAAACACTTCAAAAATATTCTCAACCGCCGGCAAAATCTGATTATTCAAATAATAGCTAATATCATACTTTGCCTTCTCATCGGGCAAGAATACACGATCTCCAATCCTTTTGCCGGAGCCTTCTCCAATAAAGTATCGAATCAGCATCCCAACAGAAACCGGAATCTCCTGGTCCAACATCTTCTTAGCAGCGACGACATGCGGCCCCTCGGCAATATATTCGTTCAACGGCTTTCTTAGCTGCGTGCGGATCATCAAATCATCCAGATCAACCTGCCGATCTTTTAGTTTCTTAACAACCGAAACCAAAAGATCAAGCGCCGCCTCCTCGTTCCCGTCATGCAGAATCTTATTCAGAACCTCGCTTTGCAATCTCCGAGTCAACTTGCACCAGTCACGCCGCACGGTTTCAAACCCACGAATCTTTATCTTGTCGTTCTCATCAAGCATCGCATACTTCTTCTTGGCCCCGCCGACCTTGCCCCTCTTGGCAACAAACAGGCCCCTCTTGTAGAAATCCTCAAGATCCAGCTCCATAATTCCAGGCAACCCAGAGTTAATCTTCTTCAACATCTTCAAAACGTCCTCGCGGCTCCTATCACCAACGACAAAACCGACGCTATCAGTATCCGAGAAAATAACCTCATAACCTTCAGAGCGGATAGCTTCAATAGACTTAGAAGTAAAATCATTAACGAACGCCAAAGTTGAAGCAGCCGCCTCACGACAATAGTATCGTGCCCCAAAAAAAGCTTGATAACCATAGGATGCATTCGCCAAAAGCTTATATGCGTTACTCCGAGCCTTTAGCAACCCAGAGGGATTCTCCGTATACTCCTTCTTGTATTTCTTCCGCAAATCAACAACCTCGGACAACAGCTTCGGAAAAAACCCAATCTTCTTGGAAAAATAAAACTTGCTCTTCTTGCCGTCAAGGTCAAACTCTGGCGTAACCGAGGCATCTTTACTTTTCCCTTCCAGCAAAGTAGACTTGGAAAGATTGAACGAAACAATAATACTCGCATGCATCGAAGTAAAGTCAAAAACAGCTATATCCTCATAGAATCCAGGCGTGGGCTCTAAAACATCAGCCCCGCCATACTTACCCATAGCCTTTCTCTCACCACTCTCGTTATATCCAGGACGCTTCTCTGCGATCTCATCAAACCGATCAAGGTTATGATAAATATAATTCTCAACATGCGCCGACATCCGATCCCGCGTCACATCAAACAACGGCTCTTTCACGATCTTGCCGAACTCAAAAATATCCGGCCAAATTTTCCGCGCAAGTTTGTAAGTCACAGCCGAATCCTGCAAATTATACGAAAAGAAATCCCGCCAGTCAGAATCAGTCATTTTCGAAAGTCTGTTAAAATCAAAATCCTCCTTCTGCTCACCGACCAGCTCGCCCGCAACCTCATTCAACGAAAGAGTCTCCGATTGTAAATACTGTGAGAAAACAGCGTCGATAAAACGAAATAAATCAACATGAACAATCCCCGGGATCTTTCCAGACGGAATCCGTCCGCGGGTAAAAGTCGGGCCCTTCCCGTCAATACCCAAAGCAAGCTTCACACCCTCTCTCTGAGAAACACCCTTCAGATAAGGCAGGTCAAAACCGTCAGAAAAATATCCAGTCAAAATATCCGGATCATACTCATTAACCAGCTCAACGAATCGCTCAATCATCGAACCCTCATCTTCGACACATTCAACATAGTCCTGCGCATCGGCGCACTTTTTCCATGTCAAGACCTTTCTCATGCCTTCGCCGTAAAGAGAAATCATCGAAACTTCACCCTTCCCGAGCTCAGCACCGTCTGTTTCAATATCATACGCCAGGATTTTTGGCTCGAAGTTCTTTTCTTTCTTCAGCGGGGAAATCTTTTTGGCAGAAACACAAACATCCAACTCAATCTCATCAGCAAGCCCACCAAAATCATCGGCCCCAAGAGGTTCTCCCTCAACGGTATACCATCGTAGCGGCTCAACACCCTTCTCTTTAATATATTTAGAGAGAATCGGCAGATCATGCTCACGCCTATGCCCGATCTCTTCACGGTCCCCAATCTCCGAAGCTATATCATGCACATCCTTATGATTCGTCACAAAAACCTGAACAGCTCGAACAGACTTTCCAAGAAACTTTTTATCCAAAACCTCGACCCTATCGACCTTCGTAGTCCGCCCGGCCTTCTCGACTTCAATTCCCTCGATATCTTTAGCAAGCTTCTCGGCATCTTTCTCAAAACCCTCCTTCAGAATCACCCAAAAGTTAGGCTCATAATCGTCAACAACACAAACCTTCCGCCCCTTATTGTCTCGCCCAACTAACCGAACATAATTCCGACCCTCGAAATCGAAATAATCGTAATCGACCGGCACAAACTCAAACTTCATAACAATACAAGCAAGCCGAGATTTATATTCTTTTGTAAGAAAATAGGTCACTCCAGTCACATAATACTTAAAATCGGGGAAATTATATATGGGTATGGCAGGGGAAGGCGGAAATGGAAACGGAGACGAGGCATACGACGCAGGAGCGGAGATAGGACATGGCAGAGGGCGGAGGGCGCCAGAGCCAAGCTCTGAAGAAATAAAGAGAAGATTGATCGCCAGTCTAAAAGTAAGGGGGCTGGGAAATGTGAATCCAAACGATGCATATAGTATAGACAAGGCATTCGATGCCGTAACGGAAAATGTCGATGAGTATAAAACTGGGGAGAGGCTCTGGAGCCACTTAGAATACGTTAGAAAAGTTACGGGAGCCGGGAGGCCTGGAGGAACTTACTTATTACATGAGCTTGGTGAATCAATAGAAGATAAGCAAGATATGGTGAGAAAATGGAAGAGGCGACTAGAAAGTTCACTGAGGAGCTTACTCAAAATACGCCGCTACGATCCAGAAGAATTAGAAATAGTTCTTGATCAAGAAGATGTCCACGACGACCATCACGCACCCCCACAAGATTATGACACAATAACTCCAGGGGAAACTGTGGCGCCCGAACAACCATACAAACAACCGCTCACAGACCACTACGAACAACCAGTCGCAGTACCTAGAGATGAAAGTCTAGTTGACCCGGCAAACAGCGCAAAATATTTAGAGTGGGCCAGGGAGTGGTACGAGGAAGTTCATGAGGCCGTACATCAAATACAAATGACAGGGACGAGCATCATACACGGTGGTCCAACAAAAAGAGTGCAATGGCTAGGCTCTCCTCTAAAAAGATTTGGTTTCGATTTCCTTTTGCTCTCTCCAGCTGAAGAAAGGGGTCTGGCGCAAAGAAGATTAGATAAGGCAAGGGCAGCAATAGACAATCTAAAAGCAAGACTCACCAGAGAGGACCTCAGAGAACTAAGGCATCATCACCAATCCCACCTCCATCCATAATTATTTATAGAATCTCTTCCTTATTCTAGCATGGGAGTACAGATATCAGACATAATTCCGAAAAAAGATCTAGACATTAAAGATCTAAACGGCAAGATCGTAGCGATAGACGCGTTCAACACACTCTACCAATTTCTAACAACAATAAGACAGATGGACGGAACCCCGTTGATGGACAAAGAAAAAAGAATCACATCCCATCTCTCCGGACTTTTCTACCGAAACATAAACCTTCTGCTAGAAGGCATAAAGCCGATCTACGTTTTCGACGGCGAACCCCCAGCGCTCAAACAAGCAGAAATAGAGAGAAGAAAAGAAGCAAAGCGAGTCGCGGAGCAAAAATACGTAAAAGCTAAATCAGTAGACGACGAAAAGTCAATGAAAAAGTACGGGGGCCGCTTCGTAAAAATAACAGATGAAATAATCCAAGAAAGTAAAGATCTCCTTGAGGCAATGGGGATCCCGGTAATTCAATCTCCAGGAGAGGGCGAAGCCGAAGCCGCGACACTCGCGAGAGCAAACGAAGCTTGGGCCGCCGCATCACAAGACTACGACGCCTTACTCTACGGAGCACCACGCCTTATAAGAAACCTAACTCTAGCCAGAAGAAGAAAAACCACGGCGGGGATATATGTAGACGTAAAACCAGAACTAATAGAATTCCAAGATGTCCTGAACAAGCTGCAGATAGAAAAGGATCAGCTAATTTGCCTCGCAATTCTCGTCGGAACAGATTACAACCCCGGCGGGGTCAAGGGCCTCGGACAGAAGCGCGCGCTGGAGATAGTACAAAAATACAAGTATCCAGTGGAGATTTTCAAACACATAGAGAGAAGCGACAGATACGAAATGATCTTCGACTGGCAAGAGGTATTCAAGTTATTTCACGAGTACGAGGCGAGGCCGGTAGAAGGAATCGAGTTCAAAGAACCGGATAAAGAAAAGGTAAAAAAGATTCTCATGGATCACGACTTCTCAGAAAACCGAATCGATTCTGGCTTGCAAAAGCTAGATAAAATGGAAGAGTCAAAAAAACAAAAGGGTCTCGGAGAGTTTTTTTGACCATCGCGTAGCTTGAAAATTTCCCGGGCAGGAGTCCAATTCTCAGAATTGGACAGGCGGGAAAGAAATTTTAGAATCCAAGCAAGCTTATGATTAAATGCGAAGCATTTAGAATCCATTTTCTACTTCCAGGGAATTTCTTTTGCAAAAGAAAGAGCCTAAACAAAAGGGTCTCGGAGAGTTTTTTTGACCATCGCGTAGCTTGAAAATTTCCCGGGCAGGAGTCCAATTCTCAGAATTGGACAGGTCGGGAATTAAGACAAACGAATTTACAAATGTCCCTTGCGCGAAAAAATTCGGCGAAGCCGATTTTGCAGCCCAATCACTCAACCCCTATTCTGACGCCATAGGTGAGTTTTTCTAACCTCGGAAAATCAAGAACGCGATATACAGAACATACAACAGCACGAACACGACACCTTCCTTTCTCCTAAGCTCATGCCTGCCAGTGAACATAAAAATGAACAGCAATAACGTCGCGAAAAACATCACGGCTATGTCAAATCCGATAAATGCCGGAATCGCGATCGGTCGAATAAGAGGAACAATCCCCAGAACCCACAGAATATTGAAGATATTACTACCGATTATATTACCTACAGCCAGGTCAACCTTCTTATTCAAAACGGCAATGATACTCACAACTAGTTCCGGCAACGAAGTCCCAATGGCGATCACCGTCGCAGAAATTAAAAACTCGCTGAGTCCCAACTGCCCAGCGATGACAACAGCCCCGTCGACAACCCACCGCCCACCGAAATAAATAGCGACAAGCCCGATAACTATCTTCAGAGCAATCTTCAGCATCCCCTTGTCAACATTCCAGATCTCTTCCATCTCTGCACCCTCCTTCCTGGAAACCTGAAACAAGTAATACAAGAAAATGGCAAACAGCGCCAGGAATATTAGGCCGTCCATCCGAGTCAGCAACGCACTCTGGATCCCGAACAACATCTTATTCGTCAGCAAAAACAAAATAAATGCAGCCAATAGGGCGAATGGGATCTGTCTCCAAATAGTAGAATTCTTAATACGGACCTTGCCGACAATCGCGGTTATACCTAGTATCAAAAGTATATTGGAGATATTACTACCGATGACATTCCCGAAGGCGATCTCCCCAGAGCCACCGAGCGCAGCCAAAATATTAACGATAAGCTCAGGCAACGAAGTCCCAAAGGCAACAACAGTCAGCCCCACAATCAAAGTTGAAACACCAAGTCGCTTCGCAAGGGAAGATGATCCGTCAACAATCCACCGAGCACCCTTGACCAGAATAAAAAGCCCAACAAAAAACAGAATATACTCCATCACCATAAAATACATTAGCCCCGAGGATATATAAAGATTTATAAAAATCAAAAGCCAACAAAACATATGAAACTAGGAATTCTTCTCGGCGTCAGTCTCGCTACAATGCTGGGGTCACTCTGCGCAATAATTATCGGAGCGACCAACTCGCTACAGGTAAAACTTGTGACAGGAGCCGTTATAGGGGCCCAGGGAGCCACTTCAACAGCAGTTCTAACGTTCGTCCTATCTTTCATCGCAACATTCTTCTTCGCAATGCTGGTCAAGAAGCCTAAGAAGTCTACGGATTAATCACCCGTATTACGCATCGATTCTACCGTCGCCTTCATTTCTGCGGTAAGGTTCTTGGCCTCTTCAATTGTTTCAGGCCCACCGCTCTTTCTAAGTCCAAACCACGCGAAAATCTTCTTTGAGTATCCGCCAACCACAGCGAAAAACTTAGGTAAAGTCCCGATAGGCAATACGACACCGAGACCGAAAAGAATCGCCATCGCAACAATCGCGAAGAGAATGCCACCCGAGCTAAAGGCATAGTTCCATACCACATAAACGAAACCCCATATGGCAAATGCAGCCACAAAATAAAGCTTAAGCAAGAGTCCCACGACAAACACACCAAGACCAACGCCGTGAATTACAAACCAATTCCCCCACATGAGTTTGTCGACGTTCAAAACCAAAACAACAAGCGCAAGCAGCCAGATATACATATTAATCGCGAACAACAACGAAACTTCCGGGGTCATTCCGAAAACCCACGAGAGCCAACCGGCATAATCTTCAAGCCACTGGTCAATACTCTCAAGCCTTTCCCCCGATGTCATATTCTTCCAGCTACTGACGTCAACCTCCCCAGAACTATTTATCGGGATATACTTTATAGCACTCTGGATATCTTCGACATCCTTTCCACCGACACCGGCGGTCGGAGCTTCCGGCGCAATCACGAGTCCAATCAAAAGAATCCCCAGCAGAACAATAATCACACTTCTTTTCATCACCTACCAACGCACCCCGAACTTTTAAATCTTATGAGAGAAACAATTTTAAACACGTTATGACTAGAGAAGATATGAAAAGAGGAGTCACCGCAGTCTTTCTACTTGTATTAATGCTGGCATCAATATGTCTCGTCGTGGCAGAAGATCCAGCGACAACGACGGAACCCGAGGTCGCAGAGAATTCTAGCATCACAGAGGCGGTCGACGGCGCCGGAGAACTAGCGAACACTACGATAGCAAACTTATCGAAAATCACGGGTGACCTAAAGGGCGTCGGAGAAAACCTAGGGAACCAAACAGAAAACTTACTAGAACAAGAGGTGGAAACGCCAGACGGGCTGGAGTTTTTACTATGGCCAGTCAGCGGGTACTACGGCGAAGACCAGCCCGTAACATGGAAGACGCTAATCATATCAGTGATTCTGTTAGTGATCTTATTTCTCGGCCTTTCAATACTATTCAGCTTCACGGACGACGCAGGCCACAAATGGATAGGAAAGATCATAGCGCTGATCGCTGCGCTCGCAATCGGCTTCTTCGGGTTCGTCTCCACAATAGTCTCCGCCCTCTACACAATCATCGGCAACTTCTGGTACCTAACGGGTGCAGTTATAGTAGTCGTAGCGCTAATATTCCTCGTAATAATGCCATTAATGAGAAAGATGAAGCACCGTAAGAATCTCGAAGCCGCCAAGACGAGTGGCGAGGACGCGGGCATGGAACTGGCAAGGCTGGGCGCAAGCGCGAGGGTACAGAGAATTGGTAGGCGAATTAGTTAATTCTACCAGCGGCCGTCAGAATCAAACGATAACTCTCGAGGTCGACCAGGGTATTCTTTAATGGCAGCGATAACTTCATACAACTCACTTGCCATTTTTCCCTACAACGGAAAGCAAGAATCGGCACGCCAGCAAGAGTCCAAGAAATTGCCTGGCCGATCATAGTAAAAATTCAAAATGTAGTGAAGATTCAACAAGGCTCGCGGAAAAGCTAAGCGTCCTCAAGGACTCCCAACTCTTTATGCTCTACTCTTAGTCTGGCGATCTCAGCCTTTATGTCCGAGATCTCAGTCTTATCTCGAGCCTCCTTCTTCAGCCCCATCCAGTCCTTTATCTCTTTTTCGATCTCCAGCCTTCTCTTAATGGACTCAACGCTTATACCCTTGGCTAGAGCACTCGCCACTTTTTCTTTATGAAGATACCCTATAACCGAAGAGTCGAACATCATCATTACACCGCCGAGGATCAGGAATATTATGTAAACCCATATAAATTGATTTGCTAATGTCCTTTTGTCCGAGATTAAGAATATAAGTGAAAGCACGTAAAAGAGCCACAGTAGCTTCCTTCCAAGCTTAAATTTCAAATTCATACTTACAAAAACCATAGCTATAAATGGTATCCCAACCATTATCGTAGCCACAAAAGCACTAGCAGGATGAGTCAAAGATATCCAGAGATCCCGAGGCATGAACCGGACACCAATAATAGAAACAACTATCCCTATTACAAGATTAAGAATTTGATTCTTGTTATCGCCTCCATCAAAAATATTTATAGAATCCAGAGCCCCCACGACAATTACGGAAATCATGATAAATGATAGGACCATCAAAAAGTTAGTATTGGTGTCACCGCTCAAATTTAAGGCAAAATTAAAGATAGGATAAAGTACTTTCATGGAAATGTCTCCAACAGATCCCGATGCAGTTTCAAGAGCATCAGCAAAGGTCTCCCCGCCGGACATACCGTAAATGGTAATAACAATCATGGCACCGATAAATAGAACAAGCAGACCAATAATAGTAGCAGTAATACCAAACGTTCTACCCCTTTTATTATTCATCTTCATAAGTTTCCCTTAGACAAAAGACTTTATAAATCTTTTCCAAAAATACTACCGACGACAAGTAATTAATTTCCCTAACAAAAAGACAAGTATCGACAATAAAACATAACTATCCGGTATGGAACTTCATTTGTTCTTGAAGTCTCTTCCGCTGGTCCTTATAGAAGCGCTTAGTGACATGGCCGGCTATGCGGCTCTTCTCAAGGTCATCTAACCTTTTATGAATCTCCGCAATATATTCCTGCTGGGTTCCATGCTCCAGATGCTTAAGCTGCTGCTTCTGCCGCATCCTCATTATCGTCCCATCGAAGAAGAAGAATATCAAAGACAAGATCGCAGTTATGAAATAAATCCAAGAGATGTCTCCAAGTTGATCATATCTCGAGCCCCACAGGCCCAAGAAGACGACCATGAACAATACCCAAAGAGACTTCCTCATAATGCTGCTATCTTCAAAGCCCTGCACAAAATAGAAGTAAATCAATAAGGGTATCCCGGAGGTCAACGCGACACCAAGGACAGAATACGGCAGTATCATCGTCTGCACAATTGCGGAGTCCGACAAGAACCTCGTCGCCATCAATGAAACAGCGATAGAAATAATCCAAACGATAGTCGGCTGGTTCTCGAAAAGCTTGACATTATCTGATTTCAAAACAACATAGACGACAGAAAATACGATAAACAAAAAGAGAATCCTTTCGAACAACAAATCTCCAGTCCCACCGAGGAAGATCGAAAACAACGGACCCAGAACGCTCTCGACAATATAGATCAACTGCTGCATCCCATAACCAAATCCACTAGCAAGATCATAATAAGCCGCAGACGCAAAAGTTATCGAAGCGAAAAACGCAACAACCATCGGAATCACTTTTCTCATGAAATGTCGAGGTCAACGCAGTTTATAAAAGTTTTTAGAATTAGCCTAATGCGGCGATCTGGCCCTCGAGCAGAGAAATTGTGGCGTTAATTTTTGCGAGATCCTTTTTGCTTCCACCCCGAAGAGCCCTAACTCTGGTCTTCCGATGCTTTTCCAGCTCTCCAATCAGGTCGTACTTGTGCTCTAAGTCCATATGGCTCATACTATGCTCGGCAGCAGCCTTCCTTACTATCTTGGTAATAGTTCCATCAAGTCCGAACATTACGAGCGCAACTACGGCGGTCCAGAGATAAATCTGCGCGAAAGACCCAATCGGACCACCCAGAACCAAGCTGGTGCTCGAGCCATCGGTCACACTCCGGGCCAACCAAATCCCCACAAAGATCACTGCGAATAAAATCCACGCAAGTTTACGCAGGGTTGGAGTGAATTCCTTCGTAATAAAGAACCAAAGCACGAGAGGAAGTCCGCAGGTTATGGCAATTCCCAGCGCAGAGTATGGCAGTATGGCAGCCCTTATGATCTCGATATTTCCGAACCACCTCGTCGCCAAAATAGAAACGGCTATATTCACTATCACAAGAACCCAACCATGTCCATCAAACAAACTGATCCTACTCAAAACCGCCCAAAGAATTGCGAATATAAGAATCAAAAACAAGAACTTTACGAAGAACTCGTCGCCACCCCCTGCTTTATCTACGCCCCCAAGAACAGCCTCCAGAACTGGCTCGGCAATATTATACAGGGCATTCCCGACGGTATGCGTTCCCTCCACAAATCTATCGACTATACTCGCACTAGCAATACCGGAAAACATAGCAATAATAAATAACCCAAAAACAATTACAACAAACGCCTTTTTCATATTAATCCGACACATCCAGTTTTTATAAACATTTATCTTCTCCTGTATCCAACGATCTCGTTACCCTTGTATATCGGGACTTCAGCTTCTCGGCCGCTCCTTTTTCTGTCAGACATCATAGTAAGGACAACACCGATAAAGATCAAGGCCACTCCGCCCCACGTGATATACACCGCACTAACATCATTCAAGATTCCGACATCCAACTTAAATGTCCCAAAGCCAAGCGCCATCACGATGAGCCCAGCTATAGCAACAATATATCCCACCAACTTTTTCATTTTTATATCTCCTCCATTATGCAAATGAAACATGAAGCTTCTCGCCCCCACAGCATAGGGGTACACTGAGCAGTGCGAAGCTACTTTTTCATTACTATACATACAATTACTTCTTTATAAAATTAATCCCACAAATCAATATAAACTATCCTAGCGGAAAGCTCTAATGGACAGCTTATGCATTCACTGCAAGGGGAAGGGGCTTTGTGGGGGCCCGTGCAGAATTCTGAACAAATTCATAGATAACGCACCAAAACCGAAGCTGCACTTTTCCGGAAAATCCGCACCAGAACTTTTCGTCGGCAGAATCGGCTACCCGTACGTAAACTCCGGCATTCTAACTCCAAGCGAAAACGACAACATTTCGAATTTCGCCACAGCAGAAGAATGGTCAAAAAATAATTTCTCGATAGCGAACGTTCTCCAACTCCGGGGTCAACTAATATACGGCAAGGGCCAATCCCACATCAAAGCAAATGACAAGCTAAAACAAGTAACTCAAGAATTGGCCCTATCATCTAAACCCACTTCAACAGAAATCTTCCTAAAGAAAAAACCGACAATGAGTTTCACATCGAGCTCGATCTTCCGTCCGATGACAAATCCAGCACCACTAAAGCGAGCAGTCATCGAAGAGAATCCGACGGTCCACAAGAAAGTCGACTACATAACATCAGACTACGATGTCAAATCTGTGACCGCGCTAAAAGAACTATACAAGTCAAACATTAAAGTCGATCATCTCCAAAAACTTTTATCAATCGGGCTACTCGGCGTCAAGCCCGCGCGAAGAATGGTTCCAACAAGATGGAGCATCACCGCCACCGACGACACAATCTCAAAACATCTACTCGAGAAAATTCGATACTATCCCGAGATAAACGAAATAACATTATTTTCTGGGAACTTCGTCGGCAATTATATCGAAGCGCTACTCCTCCCGGGCAGGTTCTCATTCGAAGCAATCGAGATGTGGATGAGCGGCGGAGTATTCACCTCAACCGAAGAGGGGTCCTCTGGGCAGGGCGCCCAGGCAGAAAACAAAGTCGAGACAGCCCAAGACTACGAAGGGTTCTTCGGCCGGAAAAAATACGCGAGCAATATCACCGGCGGCTACTACGCGATGCGCCTCCCGACGACAGAGTATTTTGAAAAGGTAAAACGCCAGGCAACAGTCTTCGTCCTACGAGAAATCCGGCCGGAATACTACGCGCCTCTCGGTGTCGGAGTCGTCAGGGAATGCACAAGAAGAGCTTTCAAAAATCCCCCACAAAAATTCGACACCATAGAAGAAGCCGTGAAAGATATCCAAACAAGATTCAACACCAATCTCGGCCCGATAATCAATCAATCCTGGACATTAGAAAACTACGGCAAACAAAAAAGTTTAGGGGAGTTTGGATTCTAACCAATCAACCCAACCAAGATTCCCTCTATAATTCCAGCAATCAATAGCAACGGTAAAACTACAAACACAAAAAACCGAAGACCCTCGACAAAATTATGTTTCAATGTTTTCTTTTTATCATTACCGAACAAATCAAGTCCAAGCTTCAACCCAATACCAATCGAAAAGATCACTGCCGGCAATTCGAAGATTCCATGGGGGACCAACCTCCACAAAACAAAGATCCCGCCAACCCCGACAGCCTCTCGAGAAACAAACCCCAAAAGGTATCCGTTAGTAATGCCCATCACCAAAGGGAAGATCCCGATAAATACCCCGAAGATAATCGCAAAAAAACTCGCCTGCAAATTATTAAGAAAAATAAACCAGACCAATTCCAGCGTCCCGAGTCCCTCGAGCGAAAGCATCAACTCAGTGATAAACTTGAAGATCTCCTCGCGATAAAACATCGGATAAATAAATCCGATTAAAAACGTCAATGCAAAAATCGCAAGCGACGCAACGATGTGCCATTTAGATTCACAGAAAAACTTCCAGCACTTTTCGTATTGCTCAGTTATTTTCATTATAATTTAAAGCCTTCCTTTATTTCTTTAGCAACTTTCTTAGCGGATTTTTTCGTATTATTGATTGTTAAATTTTCTACGAAATCAATCGGTTCAAAAAATTCCCACGAGTTTAAAAATTTTCTAAGTTTTCTCACTGATCTCACCTTAGAAAATTCCTTTCGACTATCACACTTAACCCTCATTTCTCTTTCGACAGGATCACATCGTAGCTGCACGAAGAAAACCTTGCCCCCTAAATTTTTCACCTTTCTAATAACTTCTTTCATAAATTTATCAGAAAATCCCTTGCAATAGCAGTATGTGAAAATCAGGTTTACTTTTTGTTTCGCGGCGGCAGTAATAATCTCAGATCGCATTTTTTTATTTAAATCCCAAAAAGTATCGTCTTCTTTCTCGAGGATAGATTTCGCTACATCATAAGTCATATGGTTATGGAGAATCTTATATCCGGTTATCTTAGATAACTCCTTTGCAACTGTCAGCTTCCCCGTCGCCGGAGGCCCATAGATTACTACAAGTTTCATTTGCTAAAATACCTCGATATCATTTGCGTCTTTCTAGGAAACTTTTTCTTGAGATAAAACCCGTATGCGATTCCTACAAGTAGTCCCCCAAGATGCGCCGTATTCCCGACTCCAAAGGGAAGAGCCAGCGACGCCAACCACACAACTACGATCAATCCGATCATCGCCATCCACATCGGCATCGGAATAACAAAGAAAACTAGGACCGGAAGTTTAGGAGTCAATACCGCAAGTAATCCACCCAAGGCGAATATAGCTCCGGACGCACCGACGGCAAAAGCAAGAGGGCTCCCGAAAACCATTCCGCCCAAAGAACTCCCTCCGAAGAAGCCAGCCAAGACAACAAAGAACAAACTCGCAACAAGACCGCCGACGACATACAGCCACAAAAACCTCTTCTTGCCGATTAGTCTTTCGACGAAGGTCCCGAGGAAAAACAACGAAACCATATTCACAAAGAGATGCGTCATGCTCGCATGCATAAACATACTCGTGATAAATGTCCAAACATTTTGCCCGGCCATAATCATGGCGGGCTGAATCGCAACTAGAGGAATGGCGGCATCCCCCATGGAATTCATCATAATCAAAAACGCGACAAACAAAACTACGTTAACAAAAATCAAAATCCCGGTGTAGCTTGAAAAAAATCCTTTCCCTCTCATGTAGATAGCTACCCCTTCTTCTTAATAAACTTCTTGATTTTAGAGCTCAAACTTTTCCTCTTGGGTTTCACCATTTTCTTTACCTTCTTGACCCTCTTCGCCATCTTCTTCCTAACAGACTTAACCTTCCTAACCACCTTCTTCTTAATCGGCTTGATCTTCTTCTTCACGGCCTTAATTTTCTTTGCCCTAGCCGCAGCAAGGGTACTCCGAGCGGAGCGGACAACTTTCTTGGTTTTCTTAATCTTCTTAGCCACCTTCTTAACCGTGTCGCCAGCAGCTTTCTTCAGCTTCGCCCTCGCCGCAGCCCTGGCTTTTTTCATCAGCTCCTTCCTAGCGGCCGTTTCTTTGGCCTCCTTCTTGTCGGCCCTCGCTCTCCGCTTCGCAGTCTTCTCCCGGATAGTCTTGAGCTCACCATCTATCAGCTTAAGTTCCTTTTCTCGACGGGTGATTTTAGATTTAGTCTCCCTGATCGGACCGCTATTGTCGGACAACTCATAAACCTCGGCACATTCTTCACACGTGAACCCATGCTCAAGCGCTCGCTCTTCAGTGGTCTCAATGTCACAAGATTTGCAAATATAAAATCGCTTAGTCTCCCGACTGTTCAAAACAGCATTAAGATCCTCGATCTTTTTCAAAAGCGACCCCTCCAGTTTCACCAAACACTCTTCAGTCTTCAGAGTCCAATAATAAATATACCAACCTTTCCGCTTGTCCTTCTTCCGGATAAAAGACACAAGCCCGTCGGCAGAAAGCTTATACAAAATATTTCGGACCTGATTTATCGTCAGTTCCATCTTTTTAGCGATCAAAAATTCGTTAACGTCTTTCTTCCCGAAAAGAATCTCAACGATCCTACCCGCGCCGACACCAGCCATTTCCTCGACGAGATCATGAAGAAGTTTAACCTGCATGAACAATAAAAATTTCTTTCGTTTAAATACCTTTCCACCGTTTACATAATAGCTTGACAAAACACCCTCGATATCGTCTGTCGTAACTCTATAATTAATATAAACCTATAAAAAAGAATTAGGCCTCGAGGGTATATGGGATGGTTTAGTAAAGACGAGGAGGTGCCAGAGATACCAAAGGCGCCAACTCTGCCAGATTTACCAAAACCCGCAGCACCGGCTTCCGAAAAAAAAGACTTGCCAGAGCTTCCTTCTTTCCCAAGCACTCCAGCAAATGAAAATCTTAATCAAGAGATGGTAAAATCGGCGGTTGCCGACCACGCTTCTGAGGAAAAAGAGTTGACCGTGGAGATCCCCGAGGGGCTTCACGTGCAGGAGGAACCGGCGGGGTCCATGATCCCTCCACGCCCTTCTGCGGCTGAGAGTATTCCACCAATGCCGAAGAGAACGCTAGAGCTAAATGCGGCAGTCCCGGACAAGCCGGTTACAAAACAAATCGAACCAATCTTCGTAAGAATTGATAAGTTTCAATCCGCGCAGAAAAACTTCGAGCTGGTAAAGAGCAAAGTGAAAGATATCGAAACCGTTCTAAAGAAAATCAAAGATGTTAAAACACGAGAGGAAGAAGAACTAGCCGATTGGGCAACAGAGATAGAAAAAATCAAAATAAGACTTTCTGAAGTCGATTCAAGCGTCTTCAGCCAGGTATAATTCTAAAATGGCACAAAAAGACGAGCTCTACATTTCGATAACTCCTGAGAGCTATCGTGGAAATAAATCCGCACTGTTGAGCAGCCAAGCTGATCTTCTAAAGGCGCTAAAGCACGTCCACAACATGAGGATTCTTGCAAGGCAAAAGTCGGATCTAAAACTAAGACTTCACAAGCTCTTCGAGTCCTCACTGAACAACATAGAAATCCTCCAGGGCAAAATGCCGACGCCAAAAGTACCGAAGTCAGTAAAGAAAGAAAAAAAGGCAGAAGAAGAATCAGAAGTCTTTTCTCCGACGAAGCGGAACGATATCGAAGACGAACTCAAGCAAATTCAAGAAAAACTAAGAGAGCTTAACCAATAACAGTGTCATCTACCACCAAATCACCAAGGCTGCCCCCTCCATCTCTGCGCTTTCTATTCTCCCGATCGGTCGCGACAACCTCATCAACAACCTCAAGATCTACATCGGGATTATTTGATAATCTTCTCCACTTGAGCCATCTCTCAGCATAGGCCACAGCATAAACTAGGGTGGCTACGCCGAAACACGCCACGGATGCATAAAGGCTAGAATAAGACTCTCCCATAAAAAAGCACCCCGTTTACCCGTTATAAGCCTTCCGATTAGCGATTCTCATAAGTATTAGCTCACCAGAGATACCTACTGGGTAAAAACCCGGGTTTTTAAGAATAATCTTAAAAACCCAAATCGCATCCAAATACCATGAACCGAAAGCAATTAATTAAGAAATACATTGACTTTTTCAAGTCGAAAGACCATAAAGAAATCAAAAACTCGAGTCTTGTACCCGAGAACGACCCGACGGTACTTTTCACAACAGCCGGGATGCACCCACTTGTACCATTTCTTTTGGGGGAAAGTCATCCTCAAGGAAAAAAATTAACAAACGTTCAGCGATGCGTAAGAACCGGAGATATAGACGAAGTCGGCAATGCCCGTCATCACACATTCTTCGAAATGTTAGGGAATTGGTCACTCGGAGACTACTGGAAGAAAGAAGCAATAGAATTGTCTTTTGAATTCGCTACAAAAATATTAGGATTCTCTATGGAGAGGATAGCGGTAACGGTCTTCGCGGGGAACAAGGATGCACCAAGAGACACCGAGGCGGCAGAAATTTGGGAATCATTAGGAGTTCCAAAAGAAAGAATCGTTTTTCTAGAGGACAACTGGTGGGGACCAGCCGGGGAAACCGGCCCATGCGGACCAGACACAGAACTATTCTATTGGATGCCGAACGACAAGCCAGCTCCGAAAGATTTTGATTCAAATGACGAAGAGAATTGGGTAGAAATATGGAATGACGTCCTGATGCAATATAACAAGAACAAAAAAGGGAAATACGTCGAGGCACCACAAAAGAATATAGACAACGGGAGAGGCCTAGAAAGAATCCTAGCTGTAGTCAACAGAGTCGAAGATAACTACCTAACCGACTGCTGGCAACCAATCATCAAGAAAATAGAAAAGCTAAGTGGTCAAGATTATAATAATGACAATTTGAGAAACTACATTAGGATCGTTGCAGATCATATAAAGGCAGCAGTATTTATGATTGCAGATGGAGTTGTTCCATCAAATACAGAGCAGGGATACGTCTTGAGAAGATTAATTAGAAGAGCAGTTCGTTACTGTCACGTCTTAGGACTCAAGGAATCTACAGGAAAAATTGCAGAGCCAGTTTTTAAAATATATGACGACTATGAAATACTTGAAAAAAATAAGAAAAAAATAATAGAAGAATTAGAAAAAGAAGAGGCGAGGTTCGAAAAAATATTAGAAGAAGGCTTGGCCAAAGCAAAGAAAATATTCAGTAAAAAAATATCTATCGACAAAGAAAGAATGATGAAGCTGAGAACTGCAGGGGGTAAAACGGTTGAAAAAGTAAAAGAAGTCCTAGAGAATAAAAAAAAGGGAAAGAAATACGCCCTCGATAAATTTAAAATTTCAGAAAAAGAAATTGACGATTCCCTTATCACGAAGGAAGAAGCATTTTATCTGTATCAGTCATTCGGATTTCCGAAAAGCATGATGCTCGATTTTGCTATAGAGCGAGATTTATTAATCGATAGCGCAGGATTCAAAAAAGAACTCAAAAAACATCAAGAACTTTCCCGTACAGCTTCAGCCGGAAAATTCAAATCAGGCCTAGCAGACAACTCCGAGGCAACAGCAAAACTCCACACCGCAACACATCTTCTCAACCAAGCTTTAAGAGTTGTCCTAGAAAAACCAGACCTCCACCAACGCGGTTCCAACATCACGTCAGAAAGACTCCGGTTTGATTTCAACTTCGATAGAAAATTAACACCGGAAGAAAAGCAAGCGGTCGAAGATCTCGTGAATAAAAAGATCCAAGAAGCAATCCCCGTAACGATGGAAGAGCTTTCAGTCGACGAGGCAAAGAAAGCCGGAGCTCAGGGAATATTCGACGACAAATACGAAGAAAAAGTCAAAGTCTACACAATCGGCGACTTCAGTAAAGAAATCTGCGCCGGTCCACACGTCGCGAACACATCAGAACTGGGTAAGTTCAAAATTAAGAAGGAAGGATCAAGTTCTGCGGGTGTTAGAAGGATCAAGGGGATTTTAGAGTAAAGTCCACGGCCAATTTTTTTAGCAGGGCGCTAGACCTACCGCCGCTTGCCGCCCTATCCCAACGTTGCAATGCTGGTCTGACCGAAGTGTGATTTTTCATTCCGACTAGTTTGGCAATTTCGACATGAGGCAATTTCGGATCTGCATCGCGTAACATATGAACGGCAAGTGTTCGAGCGGCAGAGACAGCCGCCGTTCTAACTCCATCTAATATATCTTTCAACTTAACGTCGGCACGGTTCGCAGCCGCAACGACCATTTGCCTCGGGGTATGCGCATCTCCGAAGAGATTCATTTGGCCCTCTGGGCGGTAAACGATATAGGAGATAGCAGGATAAACAGTCTGTCCATTATTTTCCCGCATGTTAAGCTCTATCGTTTTGAGATGCCCCTTGAGAACCCTGGGGGACGCCCCAGTGGGAACAGCTTGATGAAGCTCTTCGATGAGCCCCGGATTATCAATACCGTAGTGTCCCGCCATCTCCTGGAGAAAGGCGAGCCTTCCCTCGCCCTCTGGCTGCTCTACAGTGCATCGACCATTCTCAGCAAATCTTTGGCCTAATTCGTACCCGCCACTTTCATCGTCCTTCCCCGGAAATTTCCCCAAAAATGATTGCCATCTTCCTATGTCTCCAGTAAAGGTAGCCACGACTAATGGGACAGCGTCAAGAAGTCTTTTCACCTCCCTCCCAGTGCCAACAAGATACTTATCATCCTTGTTAAAGACAGCCTGCGCCTCATCCAAGAAAACAACCCTTGCCTTCCCGATCGTGTAAAGGGCGGGATCGGTTTGCCCATTGTGCGATTTAAAGTAGGACAGAATTTCTGGAACAGAGGCATACCCGGCGGCAACCCTTGCGTCGAGTAGTTTTCTTATTTCACTACCTATAAGCGCAGTTTTGCCGGCGGAAGATTCTCCGATCAAGGTTATTAATCCACCGCAGGCTTCTCTCTCGTCGATAGCTTTCTTAAGGGCGGCGATGGCCATAGCATTTCCATCATGTTTGATCAGTTTATATGGGAAGCGCGGGTATCTAGAAGCGGCGGAGACAGCAGAAAAAGGACCGAGATCTCTAGGCGCGGCAGGAGTCTCGTCGATATCTGGGGCTAGGGTCCTTTCAGTCCCATAGACAGATCCGCCAAGGTTACAGGATTCAAGAACTGCATAATTTAACTTTATGGTCCTGCCGGCGGCCTCACTCGCTGCAGCGTCAGGGGAGTCGCAGTGGTTATTCGCCATTCTCACAGCAAAATTATTCTGGAGATACAGAGTAGCTTTGCCATCAACATATTCAAATCTCGAAAGACCGAGGTACCTGGGGGCCAAATCTCCGAGTAAAGTGCGCGCCTCTCTATAAAATGGAGCCTCTATGTCGCCCAACTCCCTTCCGCCTTCCCCATCTCCATCAGTTCCACTATCATTTCCCATCATAATTTATCAGAACTCTTTCCCGAAAATCCACCCATTCGCAACTTTATAAGAATTACTGTCCTCTACTTCTTGATCTTCTTCTCAATAGAATCAAGTCTCTTCAAGATTTCCCCGATACCCTTTTCCGATCTTCGGTTGACCCTGTAATCATACTCAATCTTGATCCGATCTTTCTGGGCCTGCCTATTCTGGCTCATCAAGATGATCGGAGCCTGTAAGGCCGCGATACAAGACAAAACCAAATTCAAAAGAATAAAAGGATACGGATCCCACGCGTTGACCCAGGCATAAACATTCGCCGCCATCCAAATCGCAAGAAGAATCAAAAACCCAATAATGAAGGCCCAGCTCCCCGCCCATCTGGCGATACCGTCGGCAGCCCTTTGCCCAATCGTCCGTTCCTTATTAGCAATTACTCTAAGAATAGATTGTTTATCATCACCTTTCATAGTCTAACCTAGAAAAAGTAGTTTAAATATTTAATCACTCAACTCCTAAATCAAATAAACAACGTCATGCTTCCGGACTTTTTCAGAAACCTTCATTCCAATCGCATCACCCTTCTTCGCTTTTTCAACCTGGGCGTGATCAACCTGCATCTCACCGACCTCTTGTTCAAAATCCGTCGTACATCCCTTCACCCGGATCCTATCACCCTTTTTTACAATCCTAGATAACTCGACCACAGCGACATTTATGTGATCAAAGAAATGAGTAATCAATCCAGCCTTCTTACCCTCGACCTTTGCAGCATCTGCCTCCTTAGCCATAAAAAATTAAAGAAAACGAACTATTTAGATTTTTTGGTTAGCCATATAATCTAAAAACTATCTCCGGTATCTAGCGAATTACTTCCCTGCAGCCTTCCACAAAACCTCAAAATGTTTCTTATAACTTTCAAAAATATCTTTGTTCTTAATTAAAATTATTATCGGTTTATCCTTAGCCATATGAATCATAACATAGTCTCCAAAAAGTGTTGTTGTGGCCTCGCTGTCATAATTCGCATATCTCATTTTAATATTTTTTATTTTAGCCATCGGATGTTCGCCATGTTTTCTAGAAGTAATAATCCTACCATTCAATCCACTTTTTACAAGTTCTTTTGTCAAAGCTGGAGATTCATATAAATAATCATACGCTCTTCCCGTAGCGCCGAAGGACAACATTTCTTTGTGTTTCTTAAAAAGATGATACATCATTCTTATCGCCTCCCTTCCCTCATAAACATTAATTTCTGTTTCTTGTTTCTTACTGCTTTTTATTTTACCAAGTTCCTTAATCAAATCCAGAACCAAAAGCTCCTTTGCTTTAATCGGATTAAGTAGATTGCCAGGATTCGAGGCCGAAAAGAATTTTTTACCGTCTTTGATAACATAACTAGCCTGACCCTTTTCGATTAAATGATTTAAGACAGTATAAGTCAAAGTCCGATCCATCCCCAGATTTTTAGAAACCTGATTGGCCGAAAGTACCCCCACCTTCGATAATTCTAGATATACTTTCGCTTCGTTTCCGGTAAGCCCGGCTTTCTGCAACTTCTCGTTAATATCCATACCAAATTAAAGAAAGCGATATTTATAATTGTTGTTATGTTAGATAACAACTTAAAGATATAAGTGGATTTTTGATAAAGATTTCATGGACTACGATTTTTTAAATGAATTAAGAAGGCAAAGTGAAGAATTCGGAAAAGACATCAAAAGAGAAATGAGAAGAAGCAAACATGGACTGTTAAAAGTTATAGCCTTAGAATTATTACCGGTAGCTGCCGGTGCTGCACTTGGAGGAATAGGAAGGCTCACAGGTTGCCCTGAGGTGCGATGGTTTCCTGTCGGAACGAGTTTGATGTGGGACGCGCAAAGTTTCGGGTCAATAAGAGGCTTATGGGGATGGGCAAAATATGCCGCAGGTGCCGCCCTCCCTTATGCTGATAAAATTTACGCAGCACTACAATAACCCCTACTCCAAAAAAACACTCGGCTTACTCGGTTTTGCCTTCTTCGCCTTCCCTCGAGGATCATACTTCTTCGGATCGTTAACGGCAAAGATCTTAACGTCCAGCCCGACCTTTTCGGAAATTTTCTTCACATCAATCTTGTCCATTTCAAACGGCATAACATAAAGATAAACTTTCTTCAGCTTCTTCTCGGACCTCCCTGCAAAATACTTGATATCTCCAGCTACCTTGTTATTCAAGTCAACGCCCTGCCCCCTTTTCTTTATCTTCGACTCATCAGCCTTAGGCCACTCGGCAAGCGAAATGAATCCCTCGCCACCGATCTTCTCCCAAAGCTCCTCGGCGATATGCGGACAGAACGGAGAAAGCATGATCGCAAAGTTTCGGCATAGCTCCTCGAAAATCTGCTTGTTCGGATCTCCCTTCGTCTCGGACAAATAGTCTTTGATAACTTTCCAGTATGTAAAAAAAGATTTCTGTATCGCAGATCGGAACTTCGTCTCTTCCATCAATTCGAGGATCTCTTTAAGCAGTTCATTAGAGCGCGATTCTGTCGCAGAATCAACACCAGCAACACCAGCTCGCCCCTTCCCATAATTGTCCACGATCACAGAATAAAATCTCTTGAACTTAGGCCCAAGAGATTTGGCCAAAGCCGTTTCCCAATTCGGATCATCAATTCCCTCGCCACCGTTAAGAATTGTCAACCTAGCGGCGTCAGCACCGAATTCATTTACCACATCACGAACCGGAATCATATTGCCAAGAGACTTAGACATCTTCTGTCCGTCAACCGTAACCCAGCCATTAGCCCCGATCCCCTTAGGCCAATGCTTCTTGGGGAAAATAGCGACGTGGTTAAACATAAAAAATGTGAGATGATTCTGGACCAGGTCCTTCCCGGAATTTCTAAAGTCCATCGGGTACCAGTATTCAAATTCTGCCCTCAATTTATCAAGGTCTTTTTTACCCTTACCCTTTCCAAGTAAGATATAATCGAAAAACTTGTCGTCAATCTTTTCAACATCAAAATCTTTAATCATGTGCGCAATTGTATAATACGCCATGTAAATCGTCGAGTCAGACAAAGATTCAATCAGCCACTTTTCATCCCAAGGAAGTTTCGTCCCAAGTCCTGCCTCTCTCGTGCAAGCCCACTCGTGAAGCCAGCCAATAACATACTCAAACTGCGATCGAGTCTTCTCTGGGTAGAGCCGAAGGCCTTTCAGGCATTTGGCAGCTTCTTTCTTCCAAGCCTTATTCCCATAATCAATAAACCATTGATCATCAACAACCTTCACGACACATTCAGCCAAACTTCGAGAAACAACCTTGCCCGTCAGCTCATAAAACATAACAGCATCTCCGGATTTAATAAGACTCTTTTTCAAAAACTCCTGACACTGCGGAACGCTCATCCCAGCACACTCGCCGCAATTCTTTTTCATCACACCTTTTCTAAAAACACGTCGGTTCAGTTCCCCCTTAGCTAACTCAACCTTATCTTTTTCATCAGGAGACGTAATTCCAAATTCCTTACCGATTTCTTCTCCCAAGTTCTCGCCCATTCCAGAAACAGAAATTATCGGAATCGGTTTCAGCTTCCCAACAACTTTCTTATCTAGGCTATACTCGCTCAACATATCCATATTCGAATGGATCTTCTTTAGCTCATACAGATCTACTGGATCTTCTAGGGCCGAATAAACAATTCCAGATCCGACACTGGCGTCGATAAACCATGCAGGAACGATATATGTGTCATAATCGACCAGCGGCCCCCTCGCCCACTTACCCATCAACTCTTTCGGGCCGATGTCTCGAAGAACCTTGAAATCTTTGTACTGGTTCCCTATTTTTTCGACTACGTTCTTGCCGACAACCCATTTCTCTTCTCCGACTTGGGCAACAACATATTCACCATTAGGATCAATCCACAAATGCGTTTGCCCGTAAAGAGCATCAGGTCTGGTTGTCCCAGCCATAATAATCAAGTCAGAGTCCTTCATCCGAAACTTCGCCCAAATAAAATCTTGCGTCGTCACACCTTCGCCTTCAATTCGCGCGTGATCCCCAACCGCGACATTTTCTTTAGGATCCCATACAACTGGGAACTTTCCCTTGATGCAATAACCTTTCTCCTTCAATTTCCTAAATTGCCACTGAATAAACTTATCATAATGCGGGTTAAGCGAGGTAGTGTAAAATTCACGCCTCCAATCAACAGACATCCCCAGTCGCTGATAGTCCAATTTGTATTCGGGCGCGAAGAACTTAATCCAATATTTAGGATCTTCGAACTTCTTGATCTCATTTTTTTTCAGACCCATGCTCTCCATTATCTTCATCTGCGTCGGCTCTTTCTCCGCGATCCTCTTGGCCGCATTAATTATCGGGGAACCAGTCGCATGCCAACCCTGGGGGAAGAGAACATTAAATCCACGAAGCCGCTTGTATCTGGCGAAAGCTTCGACCCTCATAAGTGTATAAAGATGACCGAGATGTTGATAGCCATTAATATACGGGATAGGAAATGACACAAAAAACTTTTCTCTCTTTTTGTCGCCGTCAGCCTCAAAAATCTTTTCCTTAGCCCACCTGTCCTGCCACTTCTTTTCAATCTTAGCGAAGTTGATTTCTGCCATATTCACAATTATCCAGCGCGGTATTTAAACATTTTCCAGAACCAATTAATTTTTAAACATCATACCCGACTTATTATTAGGTGATTAGTCACCAGACTATTTCTGGAAAAGCAAAATGGATCCGAGAACAAGGAAACTCGCGAAGCTCGTAGTAGATTACGCACTAAAAGTGAAGCCGAAAGACAACGTAATAATCGCAGGCGGCAGCGAGTCCGAAGAATTTTTTGTCGCACTCTACAAAGAAGTAATCCTACGAGGCGCACACCCGGTTCTAAGATTTTCGCCCCAGGGACTTTCGCCATTCTTTTTCAAATATGCGAAGAAGCATCAGATAGAAAAATTCCCAGAGTTCTTCGACCACGTCGTAAAAAATTCCAACAAATATATTGGCATAAACACAACTGCAAACACAAAGCAACTTTCCGGCTGTGATCCGAAGAAAATCGCGGCTAGACAAAAGATCGTCCACCCAATCTCAGAATACATCTGCAATAGTCGTCCAAAAATGATTCGATCAACAGTCGCGTTCCCATGTCAGGCGCTAGCGCAGGAGGCGGAGATGAGTCTGACGGAATATGAAAACTTTGTCTACGGCGCGTGCCTACAAGACTGGAGTAAACTCGACAAGAAGATGAATAGAATTCTGAAGAAGTTCCAAGCAGGGGAAAATGTTCACCTAATCGGAAACGGTGTCGATCTAAAATTCCAAATCAAAGGCAAGTTGGCAAAATCAGATCTCGACGGTGACAACATTCCAATGGGGGAAATATTCATGGCGCCAGTTAGGGAGTCGCTGAACGGATGGATCAAGTTCGACTACCCAGCGATCGAGTCAGGCAAAGAAGTTACAGACATCTCTCTGAAGTTCAAAGACGGAAAAGTAGTCGAGGCAACAGCATCAAAGAACGAAGATTTCCTCAAAGAGATGCTCGCAACCGACGAGAACGCAAGCTACGTCGGAGAGTTTGGAATCGGAATGAATCCTAAGGTAAACAAATTCACAAAAGATCTTTTGTTCGACGAAAAAATGGGCGGCACAATCCATCTTGCGTTAGGCGCGGCATACAAAGAAAACGGCGGAGGGAACGACTCGGCGATTCACTGGGACATCGTCAAAGACATGAAAAATGCGAAGATAATTCTTGACGGGAAGACGGTCCAAGAAAACGGCAAGTGGAAGATTTAGTAATCTTTAAAAGCCAAATAATCCCTTCTGTAATATGCTCCTATAGTCTAGTGGCCAAGGATACTGCCCTTTCACGGCAGCGACCCGGGTTCAAATCCCGGTGGGAGCATAAGACCCTTCTGACCGACTAAGGGGATAGATTTTTTGTTTAGAAATAAGCCATGAATATAAAAATCATAAGAATATCCAATATGTTTTTGAAAAACATGTCACCAGTAGGTGGTCGACAAGACTTAAATATCGCATCCAGGTGGACACTGACACCATGAAAATTGATCCCTATAACCACCAAGAAAGATGGATTCGCTGGAAGGATAAAATACAAAAACTAGGCGTCATCCCAGACCTCTCGAGACAAAACTCTGAAATTATTTTAAGATATCTTTCCGACATGGAATTGGGAATAAATACTTCTATGAAAAGTAAAAAGGGAGCACGAAGTTTTGTTAGATTAAATACAATAAAGACAAGACTTACATTTCTGTCTAGAAAATTTAAAGCCATACTCGATACGGACGACATGACTCTCTTAACGGAAGAACAGGTTTGCTCATTCTTCGTTGATATGCGAAACGGAGTCATAAAACGGCTGGACGGGCGCAGATATAAGGCGACACGCGACTTTGTCAAAATCTTTAAGGCATTCTGGCACTGGTGGCAAAAAGTCGCACGGAAGGCGGGACAAACGGTTGAGGATATTACGGTCTATTTAGATTCTTCAGGAGAGAAGCCTGAATGGGTATATCTTAACGAAAAGCAGATTAGGATTTTTTGGGAGAGCTGTAATTTAAAATATCGAACCATTGTGATGTTTTTATTTGATACAGGAATTCGAGCGCCAACTGAATTAATGAATGTGAAAGTTTCCGATTTGTCTTCTGACTTCAAAGAATTAAATATCAGGGAAGAAACAAGTAAAACTTTTGGAAGAAGGATTAAATTAATGATTTGCTCTGAATTACTTAAAAGGTATGTTGAAAATAACGGGCTAGAAAGAGAGGATTATTTATTCAAATTTTGTCCATCCGTTGCGAATCGTTATCTAAAGAGACTTGCCAAAAAATTGTTCGGCGATGGGAAAAGTTTGGCAGGTCAGAATTATTCTGATTTGACAATGTATGATTTTCGGCATTGCTCATGTTGCTATTGGCTTCCGAGATATAAGTCTGAGTCTGCCTTGAAGTTCAGATTCGGCTGGAAGAAGTCCGACAAGATTCATTATTACTCCGAGATGCTAGGGATGAGGGATACGATTAGCGAAGAGGATTTATTGATTGATGTAACGAAAACTGAATTGGAAAATAGATTATCTAAATCAGAAAATAAAAGCGAATTACTTGAGGCTCAAGTTGAAACGATGAATAGTCAAATGGCAGAAATTCTCTCTCACGTAAGTAAATTGTCAGAGAAGATAGTAATATTGAAAAATGGAAGTTGCTGAGATGTTCGGGCTGGTCTTATTCGCGGGATTAATTATTAATGTAGTTCTTATGGAAAAGATTAAGGCATTCCAGAAAAGCGTTTCCGAAATTCCAACCAAACTACTATCTTTCGTCACAAGCCCAATTTTTATTATTTCAATTATTACTCTTGGTGTAATAGGATTAGTCTTCCTAATGATTCGCCATCGTAATGAGCATATCGAAAGAAAGAGATTTGAAGCTGAAAAGTTCGAAGAAGAGAAAGTGGAAAAGGAAAACATCAGAGAATTATTAGAAAGAATCTCTAACGGGTTAAACTCAAGAGAATTAGAAATATTAATTGAAGATCTTGAGCAATATAGATACAACGTAAAAATAGAAAATAAACTAGCAAATACAAAAAAGAAGTTAGAGAATGTAAAGATTAGAGAATATCAGAAAACGGAAGAATTCCAAAAAATGAAATTACAAGAAGAAGTTGAGGAATTAAGAAAACGGGTATACCAAGAGCAATTAAGATTACAAGATTATCACGATGCAGTATTAGAAAAATTAAAAGCTGAAGACACTTTAATTTATGATATCGAAAAGTTAAACAAGAAGGAGATTGGAGTATTAGAGAAAGAAGAATTCAAGAAGACCAATGAATATGATCCAATTGAAAGTAAAAATAAAACATTTCTTGTAAAGCAAATTTTGAACCATTCTCCATCACATACTTTTTTAGTCGCAAGAATCAAACAGCTTCTTGAGAAACACATTGGTCCCAATAGGATTAGAACCCATGATACAAAAGATGCGGACTTGACTTTTGAAGTTAAATATAAAATTTATGCTTTTGAAATTGAAAAAGGATCTCTACTTACAAAGAAAAAGGATTTAGAAAATAAAGTCAGTCTCCTAAATAATAAGTATGGTCAGAACTGGTATTTTATTGTAACAAATAGAAATTTGGCTAAGAAATATCGTGAATATGGGAAAGTCACCTCGAGAATGGGGGTGCGCAAAATCATCGAAAAACTAGTCAAAAACTAACACCCTATTTTGAGGGGTGTGAAAACGATTTCGTCGACGGTATTTTATTAGTAAATGGGCGAGAAGTCAGTCTCCGTATATATGTATATATACTGTGTGTATGTAGG
>Ga0075122_10000430_pt1 | contig 33650 bp, 28 predicted proteins | sample AntAceMetag02UKB_FD_69790 | JGI IMG/M metagenome (GOLD analysis project Ga0075122, IMG submission 69790) | Saline lake microbial communities from Ace Lake, Antarctica - Antarctic Ace Lake Metagenome 02UKB | ecosystem: Environmental > Aquatic > Non-marine Saline and Alkaline > Saline | place...
CTGCCCCTTCACAGACATTAAGTTCCCCCCCCCCCATTGCCCTCACAGATAGCACTTGTCACCGCAAGGTGATGAGTGCTGCTCTTTACAGAAATCACGTATTTATCTAAGATTAATTCTCTAATCACTTGGTTTTTGAATAGCTCAAAGGATTACTGCCGGGGAAAGAATGAGAAAGAAAATTATAATCGATACCGATCCGGGAATAGACGATGCCATGGCGATCCTGTTTGCTCATTTCGCCCCGAATATTGAGCTGATAGGGTTGACCACCGTTTTTGGCAACGTTCCTGTTGAACAGGCAACCCATAACGCTTGTTATCTGTCAGACCTGATGGAGGGTGCAATCCCCGTGGCTTCCGGTAGTCAGCATCCGCTGCACCGCAAAAATAATCGCTATCCGGATTGGGTACACGGTCAAAACGGGTTCGGCGATATTTCCCTGGACACGCCCGAGACAAAGTCCCTGGAATTGAATGCTGTCGATTTCATCATCGAGCAGGTATCAAAATATCCCGGCGAGATCACCCTGGTGCCTATCGGGCCCCTTACAAATATAGCCAGTGTTCTGGAAAAAGCGCCTGAAATCACATCCAAAATCAAAGGGGTTGTGTTGATGGGAGGCGCGGCCACCGTCAATGGCAACGTCAATCCTGCAGCAGAAGCCAATATTCTGAGTGATCCGTTTGCGGCAGACAAAGTCTTCACGGCTGACTGGCCAGTCACGATGGTGGGTCTGGATGTCACTCACCAGATCATCATGGACGAAGCCTATTTGAATCGCGTCCATCAATCCGGCACGGACATCGGAAAATTTATCTCCAGAATCGCCCGCTTCTACCTGGAATTTCACCGCTCAACAGGCGTCGACGGACTTTATACCCATGATCCCTCCACGATCGCCTACCTGATCAAACCCGACATCTTCACCACCCAGTCAGGTGCTATCCGAGTTTGCACTGAGGGGATTGCAACAGGGCAGACGATTATGAACCGCAGCCAGAAGCTTTATCAGAAAACGGCCTGGGACGGTATACCGAATTCCAATGTCTGTATCGATGTGGATGTGGATGCATTCTTAGATCTCTACGCCAGCATCATGGCTGGCCATTGAACCTTTATTCTCCTATATTATGACTCTATCCAGTATCTTCTCCAGGTTGAACCGGGAGATTCGGTCGATGACCTTCTCATTACCTGTAGCCTACGTCTACAATCCTCTGGAGTACGCCAAAAAACCACACGAAAAGTATTTAACCATGTATGGCACCCGTCCTCGAGAAGTATTACTGTTAGGGATGAATCCCGGCCCTTTCGGCATGGCACAAACCGGGGTGCCTTTTGGGGAGATTACAGCTACCCGGGAGTGGTTAAAGATCGAAGAGGCTGTGAAGCAACCACCACGGACACACCCAAAACGGCCCGTTGAGGGGTTTGACTGCAAGAGGAGCGAAGTCAGTGGCAGACGACTTTGGGGCTGGGCGAAAAACCGATTTATAACTCCTGAAACTTTCTTTGACCGCTATTTTGTCGCCAATTACTGTCCACTGATTTTCATCGAAGAGGGCGGACGCAATCGCACCCCGGACAAGCTCCCTAAGGCTGAGCGGGAACTGTTGTTTGCAGCCTGTGATCAGGCTCTGATCGCCTTGGTCGATTATTTCAAGCCTCGCTACCTGATCGGCGTCGGGGCATTTGCTGAAAAACGGGCGCGGGTCTGCCTTCTGGAAAGAGACGATCTCACCATCGGAAAAATCACCCACCCCAGCCCGGCAAACCCTAGAGCTAACAGAGGATGGGAGACATTCATTGAACAAGAACTCACCGAGATGAAGATTGAAAATTTTTCACATAAACCACCCTTAAAACCAACATGAGAAGAAAAGAGAAAGAAATTACAGACAAAAAAAGTATTGAAGATGTTATCAGATCGTGTCTGGTTTGCCGCCTGGCGCTTATTGACGGAAATTACCCCTATATTGTTCCGGTGAATTTCGGATATCAGTCAAATGTCCTGTACTTCCATGGTGCGATAAGTGGTAAAAAACTAAATCTCCTGAAGAAAGACAACCACGCCGCCTTTGAGTTTGATACCCGCCTGGAGTTGATCAAGGCCGAAGAAGCCTGTGACTGGAGCATCAAATTTCAAAGTGTGCTGGGATTTGGTAAAATCTCAATGATCGAGTCTCCCCCGAAGAAAAAAGAAGCCCTGACACTGATCATGGCCCAGTATTCCGAGCAGACGTTTGATCTCCCCGAAAAATCCATCAAGGGTACAGCTGTTTACAAACTTGAAATCGAGCAGATGACAGGCAAGGAATCCGGCTGGTAAACCGTCAAAGCACCCGGATTCCTGCAGATAAAGAACTGATTGCTATGCAATCAGTTCACAGGTGACAACTGTTGCGGACATGGTTTACAATGGACCGATCAAGTCAGGGCAATGTCCCATGTAAAACCTTCCTGATCTGAAATGGCTTTATCCCAGACATTCTTATGCTGGTTTTATTTTTTCTCATGATAGATAGTGCCTGAGAGGCATGAAAGACTATATGAAAGATCCATTTGATCGCAAGATTCACTATCTCAGAATTTCAGTCACCGACAAGTGCAACCTCCGCTGCCAGTACTGTATGCCGGAAGAGGGGGTGAAACTGCTCCAGCATAAAGACCTGCTGACGCTGGAGGAGATCACCGAATTTACACGCACCGCCGTGGAAATGGGGATCAACAAAGTCCGTTTCACAGGTGGAGAGCCCCTGGTTCGCAAGGGATTTGTCTCATTGGTGCAGCAAGTTTCAAAAATCAAAGGGATCACAGATCTGTCCATGTCGACCAATGGTGTTGCCTTGGATAAATTTGCCAAACCACTGAAAGAGGCAGGGATACAACGCGTGAATGTCAGCCTCGATACATTAGATCCGGATCGCTATCGGGAAATCACTCGGGGCGGGGATGTGGCAGATGTGCTGAGAGGTTTGGCAGTAGCAAAAGAAACCGGTTTCAGCCCGATCAAGATCAACACGGTAGTGTCTCGCGGAAAAAAAGAGCCGGATGTGATGCTGGTGAAGGCGTATGCTGAGAAAAACGGTTTCGAGATTCGCTACATATCACGCATGGACCTCAGCAAAGGGGAGTTCTGGGCGGTATCCGGGGGTGACGGCGGAGTATGTTCAAAGTGCAACCGGTTACGATTAACCAGTAACGGTTTGGTCAAACCCTGTCTTTTCAGCGATATTGGATATAGTGTCAGAGAACTGGGGGCCAGAGAGGCGATTCTGCAGGCCATCCGGAACAAGCCGGAAAAAGGGGCTGAAAGCCACACCAACACGTTTTACGCCGTCGGCGGATAAGTTCTCAGCCCCAAAATTACTTCTGCCGCCTATCGACGGCAGTGACCTCAGAATTAACCCACCTCCTTCAGAAAATTCCGCAGAACGGTATGCAGGATACCACCGTTTTTGTAGTACTGGATTTCCACGGGTGTATCCAGCCTTGAGACGACCGGGATCTCTTGACCATCAGCCAACAGAGTCAGCTCCTGCATCGGCTGAATGTCATCAGACAAGCCAATGATCGAATAGACCTCCTCTCCGTTCAACCCCAGACTGTCAGCGGAGGCCCCGTCTTTGAACTGCAAGGGTAGAACCCCCATACCTAGAAGGTTCGAGCGGTGAATCCGTTCGTAGCTAGCTGCCACTACGGCCCTAATTCCCAGCAGAAAAGTTCCCTTGGCAGCCCAGTCGCGGGAGGATCCAGTCCCGTATTCCTTACCCGCCAGAACAATCAGAGGGACATTATCGGCCTTATACAGCTCGGCAGCCTCAAAGACAGACATCTCTTTCCCGTCGGGGAAATGTCGGGTATAGCCACCTTCGACCCCCGGCACCAGCTGATTTCGTAAGCGGATATTGGCAAACGTTCCCCGCTCCATCACCTGGTCGTTACCCCGCCTGGAGCCATAAGAATTAAAATCAGCCACACCAAAACCGTGCTCTCTCAGATAATCTCCGGCCGGTGAATCCGCCATGATCGCACCCGCAGGGGAGATATGATCGGTGGTCACAGAATCCCCCACTTTAACCAGTACATGGGCTCCAGTGATGGGGGCCAGGGCTGGTAGATCAGGAACCATTTTTTTGAAGAAAGGTGGATTTTTAATGTAAGTTGAGGCCTCATCCCATTGATAGACTTCATCTCCTTTGGATTCAATGGCATTCCACATCGGTGAAAGCGTCTCGAAATTACTGTAGCGCTCACTATACATTTCCGGTGTGATCATGCTTTCAATCGTTTTAATCTCTTCGGCGGTTGGCCAGATATCTTTTAGAAAAACAGGATTCCCATCCGTACCGTTTCCTAGCGGCTGCGTCGTCAAATCGATATTGACGGTCCCCGCCAAGGCAAAAGCCACCACCAGAGGTGGACTGGTCAGGTAGTTGCCCTTGGTGTGAGGATTGACCCGTCCTTCAAAATTACGATTTCCGGACAGAACGGAAGAGACTACCAGATTGTTGTCCTGAATCGCTTTTAAGACAGAATCGGCCAGTGGCCCTGAATTTCCGATACAACTGGTGCATCCATAACCCACTGTATAAAATCCCAGTTTCTCGAGGTAGGTATCCAATCCCGATTTAGAGAGATAATCAGTCACCACTCGGGAGCCGGGGGCCAGGGATGTTTTAATCCAGGGATTCAGCGTCAGCCCTTTTTCAACCGCTTTTTTGGCTAGCAATCCAGAGGCGATCATGACCGAGGGGTTACTGGTATTAGTACATGAAGTGATCGCTGCCAGAACCACTGAGCCATGGGTCAGTTTCTGACCCGGTTCCCCTTCAATATCTGACTCTTTTCCGATTTCCGATTCACTGAGCTCGAAACCACGCTCACTGATAGGTGTAGTCAGTATCTTCTGCCATTGTTTGGCCATTCCAGAGAGTGCGATGCGATCCTGTGGTCTTTTGGGTCCGGCCAGAGAAGGTTCCACGGTTGAAAGGTCCAGTTCCACTATTTCCGAAAACAGAGGTGGCGTCATACCATCCGTACGAAAAATCCCCTGGGCCTTACAGTAGGCATCAGTTCGATCCAGAACGTCTGCTGGACGGCCTGTAGCCCTCATATACCTGAGGGTTTCGTCGTCGGTGGGAAAGAAACCCATGGTCGCCCCATATTCCGGAGCCATATTCGCAATGGTGGCCCTGTCTGCAAGACTCAAGCTCGAAAGGCCATCACCAAAAAACTCAACAAACTTCTCTACTACCCCAATGCCCCGCAAAATCTCTACAATTCTCAGCACCAGGTCTGTTGCTGTGGTCCCCGGCGCCATTTTTCCAGTCACCTTGAATCCAACGACCTGGGGGATTTTCATATAGATGGGTTGCCCCAGCATGACAGACTCGGCCTCAATACCACCCACGCCCCAGCCCATGACACCTAAACCATTTACCATCGGGGTATGGGAGTCGGTGCCGACCACTGTATCCGAAAAGAAATTTCCATCCCGGAACTGCACTACATTAGCCAGGTTTTCAAGATTCACCTGGTGCACGATGCCCACACCCGGCGGAAAAATTCTCAGGTTTTTAAAGGCGGTTTGCCCCCATTTCAGAAACTCATAACGTTCGCGATTACGGTCGAATTCCCTCTGCATGTTTATCTCCAGGGAACCTGACGTCCCAAATGAATCCACCTGGATAGAGTGGTCAATAATCAGATCAACAGGGACCTTGGGATTAATGACAGAAGGCTTCCCTCCCATCTCCTGCATGGAAGAACGCAGAGCCGCCAGATCAACCAGAGAAGGAACACCAGTAAAATCCTGCAGGATCACCCGCGATGGTTTAAAGGGGATCTCCGTTTCTGATTTTTCCGCAGGCTGCCAATTCGCCAAAGCAGTGATATCCTTTTTGGTGACCTGAAAATCGTCCAGATTACGCAAGGCCTGTTCCAGTAAAATCTTGATTGAAAAAGGTAGTTTTTCCACACCTTTTAAACCCGATGATTCGAGTTTTTGCAAACGATAGATCTCTGCGATCTGATCTTTAGTTTTCAGTGTCTCACGACAATTAAAAATATCATTTTCCATCTCAGTCCTCTTTTCTTTGGTTAATGTCCCCATCAGAAACTATGAACTTAATTAATTTCCAACCTGTCTCTTCGATACTCCGGGTTGTAAATGAACTACGACAACCAAATCTCGTCATTTTTCGACGCCGTCTTTCCATTTTAGTTCTTTTCTTATAAGGATACAAGGACTTAGTTATCTCTGAGGTGGGGCCGCTGATATGTGGAAAGAAGGCCGAAGTTGCCCGCACTCATACGCCTGTCGCTAAACAAAAAGGAGCTTTCCTCGGCGCAAGAACGCTGGCCATAAGCGGCCGTTGCACTGAATTTCGTGGTTGCTATTTAGTTACTATGATCACTGTACTTGATTGCACTACGGGCGATTGCGGTCCGTCTTGATGGCTTTATTATGTGATTATTCTGATGGAGGAACAAATTTTGCGAATATTTCAGCTCCAGTCAGATCGTTTGTTTCATTTGCGAAACTGTAAAATGATGGCTTTTTGTCAATAAACACTTGATGTGTAAAAACCACGCTCCTCCCAATCAGATGAATCAAATATTGATATGTACTCAGTCTCTTCAAATGAAACATCTGATCCACAATTGACTTCCATAAAAGGACCACCACCCCACTTTCTACAAGTATCACAATGGCAGGCTCCAACATTTTTGCTCATACTTTTTGCCGTGAAACGAACTTTGCCACAAAGACAACTTCCTTTTCCTTCGATTGTCGTATTTGACATTGGATACTCCTCCATTTTTTACTCGGTTAACACACATAACATCGACATCAGCGGCGGCCCGAGTTGAATCCCGTCCGCAGCAATAATGCCTTGTTATACTGGAATTGACTATTGGCTTAGTTTAGAGCTAGCTATTCGATTTAAACTGATACCTGCTTCTGCAGCTTTAATAGCAAGGTCACGATGGATTTCAGGAGGAACCCTGACCATAAATTTGCCACTATAATGCTTAACAGAAATGGGTTCAGGAATGAGTTCTTTGTTTGATTTCATGTCATTTACAACATCAGCGACCACATTTCGAATACTTTTTAATGCAGACTCAGGTGTTTTAGCCAACCAGCTTAGACTTGGGAATTCGGTGCATAATCCGACATATTCTTTGTCATCCTCTGACCAAGTCACTCTGTATGTATAATGATCATTCTTAAGTGCCATGTTCTACCTCCAACCTTTCTATTGCTTTTAAAACTTGCTTGACCTGGTATGCTTTTGCCTTGCCTCTATGATTCTGAATATTAACACGTGGGTCACCTTGCCAAGGAGTTATGTAAATTCTATGACGTGTGCCGGTCTGACCAGGTTTACCAAAATAAAATTCACAAATTTTGCACAATTCTACGAACTTTACGTCATTCGGATTGTTTTTTAATTCTTTGAGTTTTTGGTTAATATTCTTCATGAATAAATAATATCAATATTGATACCAAAGTCAAGACTACAAATTTGATGGAATTAATTCTTGTTTTGAAGTTCAACGCGTTTTTCAGCCGCAGCCCCCACTGAACTTGAGTTGAAACAGTAATTGGTCGTTTAATATTGAGCAACAATAGGCCGTAAAACTGCGAGGGCCGTCCACTGTAGCCGTTTGGTACGCCCAGCACGGGTATAGACTTATGAGGTGAAAGTCCTCTGTAGGAAGATCACCGTTATTGTTGTTTTATAAAGACATTAACGTTAACTACTAGCAAAAGGCAAGGGCAGATTCGTGAGGAAATGTCTGAAGACTGAGACGCGAAACTTGCAGCGTTGAACCAGAGCAAAATCATGAGCCGACGAACAGAAATATCGTATAAGGCCTAGTCTGCGGGAGAGTTAGCCAAGCATAACGAAGCAGAGGCCATAGTAGCCAAACGCCCATCGTAATGGTTGGGACAGGGTGAAGGGCTGAACTTTTTGGGACAAGGACAAGACTTATCAGTCTCGGAAACACGATGAACCTGTATAGGTGAGTGTTTAATTCCGGCAGTTGAAAAGAAACAATCCTTGAAGTTCTTTCAATCAGAATCTCTATTTGGAGGACGAAATACTGTTCATAGCAAAGAGTGGTTTTGGAAATGACTTGAAAACTGAAAGGAAACGCCCTGTGCGGACCCGCAAGCAGGGTGTTGTGGGGGCTGCCAGAGAAAAACCGGCGGCTACCCGATTTAGCCTATAAATATTTGAGATTAATACCAATCTTGACCGATATATACAGACGATTCTGAATATGCATCAAAAAAACGTTGCATTGCCTGTGACCAAGTACCTAAATACAACCTAAATTCCCAAGGTTCAGAATTCTTTACCCCGCTAAGATCAACTGTCCCATTCCAAAACTGGAATTCTATACTATTGAGTTTTTTTGTGCTCCAGTTGGGAGTGACATGCCTTGCATGAATTATTTTGTTACATGCTTCTCGGAGTGAAATACCAAAATTTCCTTTTACAATTTTTCCGATTTCTAATCCTTCACAAGCCTCTGAATCCAAGTTATCCAGTTTTATGATATCCTTTTCACCTTTAATAGTATCTTGGAGAATTCGAAATTTTAACGAACTTTCAATCATATAGGAACATACAATGCCTTTAACCCATGCCCAATAGTCATCGTACTGCTCATTGCCTTGGTCCAACTCACTACCGACTGATCGTTTGGCGCAATAACCCTCACTACCCTCAACGAGATGTTCGAGTAAAATGAGTTTTTTGAAAATACCAGTAATGTCTAAAATATGTGACATCTCTATCCTCGCTGGCTAACGCAGAGTTGAGGCGACTTTTTCAGCGCTTTTTGCGCTGAAAAAGTTTGTCCTCAAACGACTTGTTATGTAGTGTTGTTTTGATACGCTTGTTAAACGCAACAACTAAAGCCAAAAATTAATTGTATTTTGGTTTAAGCTTTATAAGCAGTACGTAATATCCAATCGATGCCACTGCCCAGATTACCTGCATAAGCCAAGTGATATTATGCCCGTTAAATTGAAATATAACAGGGTTCCACCAGTACTCTATAAAGGCCCATCCATCGTTAAGAGTGCTGGAAAGCTCAACGAGCAGTTCGGATACCTGCCCCCAAATCAGGAGTACTAACACTTCAGGCCATCGGAAATTTTGAAAAAAAGGCTTACTACATACTCTATATACCAGCCAAACACCTATCACGAAAAGCAATCCATCCCACAAGGAATGAGATATCATGAATACTAGATAATGAGCGATCAATGGGCGGGTCCATGTAACAATAGGTACAGAATTAGATTCGCCGCTCAGAACGAATATTGGAATTTCCCATGTTAATCCAACTATGATTCCAATCCAGAAAAAGTGCCATATGAATTTTTCGATACGTCCGGTTTTATATAAAAAGTAAAATAGGAACGGAGAAGAAAAACCGATCAGCAAATCAAGGTAATAATAAGCTTCTTTGAAAATTTCGAGCATGTAATTCCTACTTAAATTGAAATTGGATTTTGAATCACATAACGTATAGGATTAAACGGAGCGGCCGGGCAAAACGATAAACTCAGTCCATGCGAAAATCCAAATAACCTCCCACAATTGGAGCTCTCTGGGATCGGTCATTCCGTTTAATCCCTGTTGGACGGGACTCTATTGATTTTATTGTATTGTTTGCTATGGGGATAGTAGGACGTTTTTAAGGATTTGTAAAAGTCTTTTTGCTGAGACTTACCGTGACTTCATCAGAGATGCGGTGTTTAAATGGGATTGAAAGCATATATGCCATGGTAGAAACAGACTCCGGTTTGGATTTTTCTGTGATTGAACGAATTTTTCGCGGACTGATCCATCCATAAGAGCAGATGCTCTTGAACAAACGAAATCCGGCTGGAAAATTCTTGCTGAAACGCTACTACGTCAACCTTGGAATCCTAAATCGGTAAAAGGGATACTCTTGATACATTCCTGTAAATTCATTGACCTTTTTGAGGCTTCCAATCCCACATTCGCTGCATCGGGTGATGTCAATCCCCGTCAAGTCGAACATAAGTTGTGCTGTCGACCTCTTTTGAGTCGGTTTGGACGGTGTTGACGGCGCATTGATGGCTAGGCGAATATCGCCAAGGCACTCCTTCTTGCAGTTGTTTCCCATGAATCCGAAGTGGCGGATCCGCATAAACCCTGATGGTAGTTCATGCAGCAGGAACCGCTGGATGAAGATCTCCCCTTCCAAATTGCAGATTTTATGTTCGGCGCTATACCGTTTACCTTTAAAGTTTCTCTGTCTAAACCGAAACAAAACCCTTTGATCGGAAATCTCTGAGATACGGTGATTGCTGATGGCCACCCGGTGGGTATATCGGCCCAAATAGTCCAAAACAAAAGCGGGGGACTTAAACGGCGGCTTGGAAAAGACTACCCAATCCTTCTTCATCACCGATGACAGCAAGGCCGAAAAAGGCACTGGCTGCTTAAGGTCTGTAATCTTGCCGGAAAATTTGAGGTCACCCTTCTCATAGGCCCTCCTGACCATACTGACAAACTTTCCCCTGAACACTTTGGATAGTGCTTTGACCGGAAACAAAAACTTGTATCTGGCAGATACCCAGGTGTCGTTTTCCGGTTGGTAGACACCGGCCGGAATGATGCAGTGCAAATAATAATGGGAGTTCATTTTCTGGTCCCAGGTGTGCAGCACAGCCGTATAGCCCAACCTTCCAACCAATCCATACTGCGGGTCCTTGGAAAAAAGATCCAGCGTCTGCTTAACGGCTGCGAACAGCACATTCAGCAATCTTCTCTTATTATGCAAGATCAAGTCGTTCAGTTCATGGGGCAGGGTAAAGACACTGTGTATGTACCGCACCGGCAAGAGATCTGCCCGACGATCCTCAAGAGCCACCTTGCCTTGGCCAGGGACTGATACTTGGGACAGTGCCTGTTGCGGCAGAAGTTATAGGATGTCTCGATATGTCTGCAATGGTCACACTGGTTGGTATGGCCCCCCATGCCAATGGTTCGACAATGCAGAATATCTTCCAGAATTCTCCTTTGCGAGCGTGTGGTCCGATATCGCGCCTGGTGCTTTTTTGCAAAATCCATTATGACATCGGCAACTTCATGTCGCGGCCGTTTGCTGTAGCTTTTTGCGGCAGGCGTGCTCGGTTTATCAGCCATTATCTTCCTCCTTTTTATTCTCTTCCAAAGGAGCGTCAAAAGGATCAACCACATCCGTCACAATCTTCTCCAAGGGGGACTCGACTTTCGACATGAGTCTGTTTGTGACATGGAGATAGACCATGGTGGTGGCGATATCAGCATGTCCAAGCAGATGCTGGACGGTTCTGATATCTGTTCCCGCTTCCAAGAGATGCGTTGCAAAACTAATGTCTAAACGTATGAATCCCGCCGCCTTTAGTGATGCCCGCTTTGATCCTGGTCGCCCGAAAGGTCTTTGCGATGGAATCGGTGGACAACCGGTGGCCTGGCTTGCAGCCGTGGAAAAGCCATTTCTGGGGTTGAAACAGCTGATAGTAACGCTTCAACTCATCCAGGAGTTTGGGGGGTAAAAGCGCGTATCTGTCTTTTTGTCCCTTTGAGTTTCCCTCGAAAATGTTCATTCTTTGGCTGTCAATGTCCTTGACCTCCAAATTCACGAGCTCCGCCAGCCTCAACCCGGTCCCGTACGCGGCCATGAAAATCATGCGATATTTTGGTTTCGTGGTGCACTGAATGATCTTTTGAACCTCCTCTTGGCTGTATACAATCGGAAGCTTCCTGGGTCGCTTGCGCATGGGAACATCCAGTATAGTAGTGCCATTATTTAAAAACTGGTTGTAAAAACATTTAAAGGCGCAAAGGGCTTGGTTACAGGAGCTGAAGGATTGCTCCTTTTCATTTTGCAGGTGAAGGATGTATTGAAAAACATCCTCCTGTCCAAGCTGGTCAGGTGATTTATTGTAATGTCTTGTAAGCTTGACCACTGCTTGAAGGTAGGTTTGTTGGGTACTTGGTGCCAGATTTCTCAACTGCATAAATTCACTGAATTTGACTCTGAGGGGCTTCATCTTTGTGCTCCTTGCTTTGGTTAAAAAAATCCAAAAGCGTCAGGAGATTCATAGATCAATCCAAATATCAGATTGTGGTCGAGATAACAAAAAAAGAGGGGTAATTAACCGGTGGGGCGATGGCGATTATCGCGATATAGATCTGCAAAAAACTTGCGTGCCGCGCAGAAGTGTTCCCCGTAAAGTGCTGCCAGCCTGTGTATAGCTGCCGCACAGCGGCTTAGTTCAACGCATTTCTCAGCTGACAGCACCAGAGTGAGGAACAAACGGCGGTGATGTTCAGCTGAAGAAAATTGTTATGCTTTGCATATATCAATAAATTGACTTAAAATTCTTGCTGCTTTGTCTGTTGGGAATTCCAGAGAATCACCCCATTCAGTGGGCGCACTGGAACGATTCAAAGTGGTCCATGAGCAACTCTGTATCCTTAGCTGAAACAGGAATGTCGTAATTAGTTGTTGCTTCACTGAACGCACGCTGGTTAGTCTGCCGGTCATAGGGCCGAAATTTATCTGCCACATGGCCACGCTCGCGAGTGTCGACATCCAACATCAGGGACGGTGCATTGCACGAAAAATCAAAGTCGCTCAGGTTCATGGACTTTGTGTTGCCACTGCGAACGGTGCGGAACCAGATTTTGCGTTTGTCGATGTTGGACACCACACTCCACAGAGTATATTGATTTGCCGCACGGACAAGGGATTCAAAGGCATAGTGAGCGCTGTTCGTGTGAGTATCGGGCTTGTACTGTGCCACCCGTCTGGCTACAGCGGCAAAACGTTCCGGTGAGTCTCCCATCCCCCACCACCACCACCTGGGACCATCGTTTCGGTAAGACCAAAGCGCTTTGTCATAAGCGATATTGGACAACGCACGTACAGGCAGAGTCTTTCCGGTGTACAACACCATTTTGCCGTCAATGTATTCAATGACCGCACTGCTTCCCGTGGCGTCCGCTACAATTACATGGAAACCGTATCCGCCGTCTTTTACGGGGCGCGTTGTTTTATCCATCGCAACCACATCCGCCACCGAGCCTGCCATGTCCAGCGCATACTGAACCCAGGATCCATTATCCAGAGGAGTCCGGTGATCGGGTTCCGGATACACCTCGGTCCGCACTTCCAGAGTTTGAATGGCCAGCCCTGCCTCGTTTAAGCCCCCCCAGGCAAATCCACGTCCGGCGATGTTAAACGACACAGAACCATAACGGGTGGTCCAACTGGCGATTGTGCCATCTTTATTGGGACGAATGTTTCGCTTGGCAATGCCCCGCCGGTTCACCACCACAAGCCCGCCAGTGGAAACCAGCAGATCCATATTGCCGGCGAACACAATGCCGTCGGCAGCCTTGTGGGTAAAAGTAGTGCACGCTTTTGCGGGTTTGGTCTGAATGCCAGCAAACAGTAGTGTTGTGACAAACACGATAGTTATGATTCGCATGGAAAACTCCCCAACGTTATCGGCCTTATACCTAACTGGTTTAAAACTTTTCATTTGCTTCAACATAGAATTTGTCTCTCGTTTGGATTTACAAACTGTTGCCGATTCATTTAGTCAATTCGCATAACGCCTGGCTAAGCCGCCATGCCCGCTGCTTTTGGGCGGGTATTGTCGGTCTTCAGCCTTATATCTTATAAAAATCACGGAATTCGTAATTTTTCGATTGTTTCTTTATTAACATGCATTGGCTTGTCTGAATTTATATATAAAATGGATTGCATAAGCAGAGCAGCCCCTAAAAATGTAACAGACATCTCCAGTCTTGCACGGCCTTCCACGTTCCTTCTGCTTTTTGTCTTTGCTTGTTCTTCTTGTGTTTTTTTCTTTTTTAAATCTTTGTTATCCTCTTTCTTTTCATTTGCCGCAACAGCAAGGTCTGCACCCTTAAGATTTTGTATTAACTGATAAATATCTTTTGAATCAAAATCTAAAGCCTTGGAAGTATGTGCGAGTTTATTTCGTAATTTTCTCAAGATCTCTAAATCATGGAACATCCAATGACCTATTAAATCTATTGCATAAGATACTTTGATTTTTGCAGAGAATGTCGATAACGGACCGAAAGTATCGAATAGTGGATCAATTACTTTCTTTGCCTTTGCCTTTTCTATCGAAAACCTCACACGAAGTAATGTTTCTAAAGCATCGTCTAAAAACGAAGCGCTTACTAAAATTACTCCTCGATCCGATTCATCTGACAAAGCCTCAAATAGCTCATCCCTCCGTCGAATAATTTCTTCCGATGTTATTAAAAACTTTTCTTTACTCATGGCAAAGTCTGCATATTTTTAAATGGATATAACAAGTTATTCAGTAGAACTTCTTCGACTGCTCAGATCATATCAAAAGCAAAAATTCTATATAGTACCAATTCCGCTTTTCAAAAATTTCTCGATTGACCTTTGTGCCAGGTTAAAACTTCACGGACGATTACCTGATATTCGTATTCAACGATTCTTGAGTGCGATGAATACAACTGGATTGATTTACTTGTCAAGAAAATTTCAAATCGATTCCGAGTGATGCCTTGCGGTTGTATGCTTTAGCACTATTGAATATAAGGCCACCCTCGGGCTAGTCCAACATCAGGATAAGATTGTGGTTCGTTCCTCACACAATCTATCCTTATTCGTTATGTTTAATTGTCTGACAGCAGTTCTCTTGCTAGTTCAATACTAAAGCTAATATCACTTTCACTGAAATCCGCTTTCTTTTTGGTTTTATTTTCGTAGATCTTAATAAAGTCTTTAGATGAATACTTGATGAAACTTTCAACTGAACTGATTCCGACATCATAAATAATTCTGGCGAATACTGGACCGACTCCATATAATCTTGCCAAATCTGACAGTGATGCCAGTTCATCTAATTCATTTATTGAGCGAATTGATCAGTTCCCTTTGGGAATATATTTCCGTCGGATTAACCGACTCCGATAGTCATCCCTTTTAAGACGCTCCACCAACTGTCTGATGTTTTCGCCTAGATGTTCTCCATACTGGGCGATGGTCACTTTATCAACTCCCGGAGCCCCCTTTTTATTCAGGCGACGCCAGGCTTCGAATAGAAGCGATTCGTTCAGACTGCCGTAGAGATTTTGAAATCGGTGGGTTTTTACAGTTCCCGCCTTGATAGATAATGCCTGCAAAAAGGTTGGCTTGATGTTCTCCGGCCCTACTTTGACCAGTTCAAGTTGCCTTTGCAGACCACGTACAACTGTCACCCCCTTCCTCATGTGATCGGTCCTACCGTCTCGGAGTACTATGGAGTGATCCGACTCCCCAGTGGTCTTCGGCCGCTGTTCCTTTTGTCGAGGTTCAACACTCCTACCCGTTGCGAGGGGTTCAATCACCGGTAGACGACTGCATAGACCTGTTTCCTGGTTTCCCATTCCGTACCTCAATATCAGTATGTCATAAGTGATTGGCCTGTTCGCACAGGAACCAAAGGGGTCTCACGCGTTCACGATACGTCTCTTGTTACATGCCATAGTTTAAGAACTCCGCCGACTCTCCCCAGGCTCACCAATGCGCCTGGTTCGTTCAGGTTTCGAGTGTGCTACAACACTCACCAATTCGGAACGGCTTTTCGGAGCAATACCAACTCTAAGGGGCTGCAACCCCAAACGACCTATAATATTCCCTGTGTACGCTTCACCTCTCTTGTTCGCATATATCCGCTGTTTACACCGCAATCATCGCTCCGCCAGAGGCGCAACACTCGGTAATGGTGGGTGGTTAACCCCTTTCCATGTCGGGACTTGCACCCGACCAGACGCACCACGCTTTGCGCGGCCCACCAACGGCTACATCACCCGCCAGCCCCAGAGCGAAGCGTCGGGGATGGCGGGTGTATGTTTTTGTTGTGTGAGGCAAACCTTGACTGAATACCGAATATGTTGTATCTTATATCGTACAAAACAAATAACAATATGAGGTACACATGGAACGAATAAAACTTAATCAAGATATCAAGCCTCTTTCTGAATTCAGGGCCAATGCCACTGCTTGTATAAAGCAAGTGCATGATACCAAAAGACCAATCGTAATAACTCAACACGGGAAAAGCTCAGCGGTTCTCATGGATGTCCATGAATACGAGACCTTACTCGAAAAACTTGAACTTTTACAGGATATTAGACTGGCTGAAGCCCAAATAAGCAATGATCAGGGAATCGCACATGATCAAGTGAAAAAACAAATACTGGCCAAGCTCAAGCAATGAAAATTATTTGGTCACCACTCGCTCAACATAAACTTAACGAGATAGTTGACTATATAGCCCAAGATAAACCAGAAGCGGCTTTGACTTGGGTCGAGACTGTTCTCGATAAAGTCGAAAACCTTTCATCCCTTCCAAATAGTGGACGAGTAGTTCCTGAATTAGGCAACGAGCAATATAAAGAGCTCATTATTGGCAACTACCGAGTGATTTATAAAATCGCTAGAAAACAAATCCAAATTCTTACCATACGAAATTTCAAACAGCTGCTTTCTCCAAAAGATCTTTCATCTTAGCCACAACGCCAGCATCACCCGGCGCTACGATGGTTTTGGTTAAATGATTCTATCCCTGAGCTAATAGTCTTTAGATCTTCTTTAGAGGGTGAAACGGATAATTCTATTTTCATATTCATACTGTTTAGATTTTTACTGATAATCGTTGGCTGTTTTAAGTTATTGAGTAGAAAATTTTACCTCGCTCAGATTCTTAGATTCGGAAAAAATTCGTTATAGTATTAATTCAACTTTTCAACAAGATCCCCGGTTGTCTCTGGTTCAAGTCATAAAATTTCACGAGCGATCACCCAAAATTTGAACTCTACGATTACTTGAGTGCGATGAATACAACCACGTTGATATATTTGTCAAATTTGCTTCACTTATGCAGCAATTCATACTGATCAAGCAATCCTGAAAGGCTAGAAATCTATTTTCCTCGAAAAACAAAGAGTGAGGCTTCAGCTCACAAATAATCCGCTCGCATCTGATAATTCACCACTGGTTGATTAACCAAACCCTTTCTTTTCAATGATAGATGAATATCCCCCATGACCGTTGCCATAAAACACCTTTATCAAGTAGAATGGCCATATACTTCACCGAGTGACAATTTGATAACACATACATTTTTTATATCCAAATAACATGTCAGACACTATTTATTACCTTATACAAGAGAAGCTGAACAACTACGCCATCGGTTTTCCGGCGACAGAATCAGGTATTGAAATCAAACTGCTGAAGAAACTCTTTTCTGAACCTGATGCCCGACTTTTTCTCGAACTGACCCTTTCGCTGGAAGATCCGCAGTCAATTGCCAGAAGAACCGGCCGAGAACTGTCTGCTGTGTCTGAACAGTTGGAAGGGATGGCCGGTAAAGGCCTGCTGTTCAGACTACGTCGGAAAGAAAAAATCCGTTATGCAGCAGCACCATATGTAGTGGGCCTTTATGAATTTCAAGTAGGCCGCATGGACAGAGAGTTCGCCGAATTGAGTGAAGCCTATTTCAAAGAGGCGATGTTTAAGTCGATTTCAGGAGCGATTCTACCTTTGAGAACGGTACCAGTCGATCAATCCATCAAACCGGAATTGCGGATAGCACCATACGCCGATGTCAAAAAAATCATCGCCGGCAAAGATAAAATCGCAGTCCTACCCTGCGTCTGCAGAGTACAGCAACTCCAGCTGGACAGTGAATGTGAAAAACCCACAGAAGTATGCATGGCCTTTGGTTCCCACGCGGATTATTACGTTGAAAACGGGTGGGGGCGATATATTGACCAGAATGAAGCACAAACCATTTTAGATACCAGCGAAAAGGCCGGACTAGTTGCTCAGCCTGGTAGCACGATCAATCCTGGTGGCCTGTGCAATTGCTGCGGGGACTGCTGTGGTCTTTTAAGAGCCCTGAAACTGATTCCAAATCCGGCCGCCCACGTGTTGAATAACTATACTGCCATTGTGAATCAGGAAGCGTGTACCGGCTGTGAAACCTGCCTGGATCGCTGCCAGATAGATGCCATTACGATGAATAATCAGGACCTGGCAAGCATCAACCCGGCCCGCTGTATCGGCTGTGGGTTGTGTATCACCACCTGCCCGGGAGAAGCGTTACACCTCCATGCCAAACCTGAATCAGAGCAACAGATTCCATTTGCAAACTCATTAAAAGCTGCAATGGAGACCGCCAGCAGCAGGGGTATTTCGCTGGACCAGTTAAAGAAATAGGCTCACCTGGGGTCCGGTGATAAACACTGCGTCCTTCGCTCATATCTCTTTCTCCATTTGCTATTTGCGATTAAAATACAGTCGGGTATACTAGACAGAAAGACATTCAATTTCAATCACAACTCAGGAGAATCGAATGAATATTGACGAAACATACAGTGCTGAGTATGTAGATGCTCAGTATCGTCAATGGAAAGCAGATCCGCAATCTGTCGCAGATAGTTGGCAATTTTTCTTCCAGGGATTCGAACTGGCCTCATCCGGGACAGCAACTGGGGCACCTCGCAGTTCATCCGCTGGATCGTCTTCTCCCAAGCAAGCCCATGTGGACTCGCTGATATTCGCCTATCGAAACATCGGACATCTGCTGGCCTGCCTGGATCCTTTAAGTGCCTGCCCAACCAGTCATCCCTTGTTGGATCTATCGATTTTCGAATTGACCCCGGAAGATCTCAAAGACCGTTTTCATGTTCATATCGGTGATCTTGAAGAAGCCAACCTCGCAGAGATTGTCGAAGCCCTGCAAGAGACTTATTGCCGCTCCACTGGAGTCGAGTATATGCATCTGCAGGATCCGGATGAACGCCAATGGTTAATAGATCGGATGGAACCCGGTAGAAACAGACCCGAGCTGAGTAGAGACGAGAAGATGGGAATTCTTCACAAGCTGGCTCATGCTACCCAGTTTGAGACCCTGCTGAATAAAAAATACCCCGGGCAGACCCGTTTCTCATTGGAAGGCGCAGAGACACTGATCTCAACTCTCGATGCGTTGGTGATGCGGGCTGTTTCACAGGGCAGTACCGATTTTCTGATCGGAATGTCACATCGGGGGCGGCTTAATGTTCTGGTCAATATCCTGCAGAAACCTTACCTGGAAATTTTTCAGGAGTTTGCCAACTCTTACGATCCCGATAGTGTGGTGGGGGCAGGCGATGTCAAGTATCATAATGGCTACCTTTCTGAAATTGAGCTGCCAGACAAGAAGAAGATTCAAATTTTGATGGTCAACAACCCGAGCCACTTGGAATCTGTGGATCCGGTTTTAGAAGGTGTAACCCGGGGTTTACAGGACTCCCTCCCCGAGGCGGAGAAAAAAAATGTCGTGCCGATTCTGATTCACGGCGATGCAGCGTTTTCCGGCCAGGGTGTTGTGACTGAAACACTGAATCTCTCCCAGTTGGATGGTTACGCCACTAAAGGCACAATCCATATTGTGGTGAACAATCAAATCGGTTACACCACATTGCCGGAGCACGCCCGCTCTACCCGTTACTCAACTGATGTAGCTAAAATGCTGATGGTCCCTATATTTCATGTCCACGGTGAAAATCCCGAGGCCCTCGCCCATGTAGTCAAAATCGCCAACGACTACCGGCGGACCTTTGCCAAAGATGTGGTGATCGACCTGGTCTGCTATCGCAGGCACGGCCACAATGAAGGGGACGAACCTTACTTTACCCAACCCGAAATGTACAGCCGCATCAAGGCGCGACCAACCGTCAACAAACTCTATGCAGATCAATTGATTGCAGAAAATGTCACTACTCAGCAGGAAGTTGATCAGATCCAGGCAGGCACCCGCCAGTGCCTGGAAGAGCAGCTCGAACTGGATCGAAAAACCATCCGAAAACTGAAGAAGCCCCGCTTTTACGACAATTGGAAGAAGTATGCAGCGGACTATTCAGCCAAAAAGGTCAGTACCGGTGTCGCAAAAAACCGCCTGTTGAATCTGGGAAAGAAGTTGAACAACCCACCCGCTGGCTTCAAAACACATCCCAAGCTAGCCCGGATTTATAAGGCCCGACTGAATGCCATCCAGAAAGGAGCAGGTATTGACTGGTCGTCTGCAGAAGCGTTGAGTTTTGGCTCTTTACTACTGGAGGGCTATCCCATCCGCCTGAGCGGGCAGGACTCTGCCCGAGGCACATTCAGCCAGCGACATGCGGTGATCCATGATATTGAAACCGGCCAGGGCCACACCCCTCTCTCCTCAATCGGTGCAAAACAGGCAAAATTTGACGTTTTTAACAGTTCATTGAGCGAAACCGGGGTTCTTGGGTTCGATTACGGCTACTCCATGATCCGGCCCGAAAGTCTGGTGCTCTGGGAGGCTCAATTCGGTGATTTTGTGAACAATGCCCAATCCGTCATCGATCTCTATATCGCCAGCGGAGAAGCAAAATGGCAGCGTCACAGCGGGTTGGTCATGCTGCTACCCCATGGAATGGAGGGGTTGGGTCCTGAACATTCCAGTGCCCGACTGGAGCGATTTCTGCAACTCTGCTCTGACGACAACCTGCTGGTCTGCCACCCCACGACACCGGCCCAGTATTTCCACCTGCTGAGAAGGCAGATGAAGAGCCACTATCGCAAACCGCTGATCGTCATGAGCCCCAAAAGCCTCTTGCGGAATCCAGTAGCTGTTTCAACTTTGCAATCTCTGTCCACCGGTTCGTTTGAAACAGTGATGGAAAATCCTCAGGCTGCTGGTAAATGCCGCCGAGTGTTGATCACGGCAGGCAAGTTTTATTATGACCTTGTTCAGCGTCGAGAAGAACTTGATGCAGCGGATATCGCCATTGTACGGATAGAGCAATACTATCCATTTCCGGAAAAGGAACTCAAAACCATGCTGGATCACTATAGCGAAGCGCGTGAGTGGTACTGGGTCCAGGAAGAACCGCAAAATATGGGGGCTTTTAATTATCTCCGTCCGCTTCTGGGAAAACTGATCGGCAGACATGTACGCTATATCGGCAGAGAGCCTTCAGCCACGCCAGCTACCGGTTTTCATAACATTTACCTGCAGGAGAGAGAGCAGTTATTAACGAAAGCGGTCGGTCCATTACATCAGGGAGAATATGAGACTGCCTGAAACGGCTTGATGACAAATACTCTGTTAAATTAATATTATTTTCTCATGGGAATTTTTTAATTTTTTCTACAGGAGCGGATGTATGAAAATCGAGGTTAAGGTCCCCGGTGTTGGAGAGTCGATCAAAGAAGCGATTCTCGCTGAATGGTACAAAAAGGACGGGGAATCCATCCAAAAAGATGAAACTCTGTTCGCACTGGAAACGGATAAGGTGACTCTGGAGGTGGAAGCAGAGGTTGATGGGGTACTGAACATTCTGGTGCAGGAGGGCGAGACGGTTGAAATTGGGGCCTTAGTGGGCACAATTGACACCGAGGCTGCTGCGGGGGACTCTCCGCCACCGGTCGAAAAAACACTCCCAGCCGCCGTCGAAAAGACAGCACCGCCAGTAGCGGCAGCATCAGCACCAGAACCTCCGGTCGCCCCGGAAATTGCACAACCAGCAGGTGAACCGATCTTATCGCCATCCGTTCGACGCCTGGTTGCTCAAAAAAATGTCGACATCAGTAAAATCGTGCCAACGGGTCCGGGAGACCGGATTACCAAAGGAGACGTCCTTGCATACCTGGAGCACTTGGCTGATGCAAAGGAGTCCAAAGAGAAATCCCTGTCAAAAACCGGCACTGCCGCTGAATCAACCTTGAGTTCCGTGCCGTCAGAAACAGTCGTTCGCAAACCCATGAGTCCGATTAGACGTCGTATTGCAGAGCGACTGCTGGAGGCCAAACATGGAACGGCCATGCTCACCACTTTCAATGAGATTGACATGAGCCAGGCCATGGCCATACGTTCCCGTTACAAAGATGCCTTCAAAGAAAGACACCAAGTGGGATTGGGGTTCATGTCTTTCTTCATTAAAGCTTCGGTCCAAGCGCTCAAGGAGCTACCGGCCATAAATGCGTTTATTGAAGGACAGGAGATGGTATTTCACGAATACTACCATCTCGGTGTGGCTGTCGGGTCGCCTAAGGGGCTGGTCGTTCCGGTCATTCGTCATGCAGACCGGTTAAGCTTCGCCGGAACTGAACAGGCCATTGTGGATTATGTCGTTAAGATCAAAGAGAATAAACTGGAGCTCTCGGATATGGCGGGGGGGACCTTTACCATCACCAACGGGGGTGTTTTTGGATCTCTGCTGAGTACCCCCATCTTGAACACCCCTCAAAGTGCCATCCTGGGCATGCACAAGATTGAAAAACGCGCCGTTGTGGTGGACGATGAGATCGTCATTCGGCCGATGATGTACGTTGCCTTGAGTTATGATCATAGAATTGTCGATGGCAAAGATGCGGTTACCTTTCTGAAACGGATCAAAGAGTGTGTCGAAAACCCGGAACGCATAATGATGGAGGTGTAAAGATGAGCAACACGAAAAATTTTGATCTGATCGTGATTGGTACCGGACCCGGCGGTTATGTCGCTGCCGTCAGAGCGGCCCAACTGGGGATGACCGTGGCCTGTATTGAGAAAGAGCCCCGCCTGGGAGGCGTCTGCCTGAACGTTGGCTGCATACCCAGTAAGGCCTTGCTTGATTCCAGCGAATACTACCACCTGGCCAAAGATCATTTTCAGGTACACGGCATCAAGACGGGTAAAGTGACTCTGGATCTAAAGACAATGATGAGCCGGAAACAACAAGTGGTTGAAGATTTAACAGACCAGGTCAGACTCCTCCTGGAGAGCAACAAAATTGAGGTGTTCCAAGGGCAAGCCTGTCTGCAGGGTCCAGGCAATGTCCTGGTGACGCCCCCTAAAAAAGGAAAGAAGAAGCCAGCAGCCTTTGAGATCCAGGGTAAGAACATTCTTCTGGCCACAGGTTCTGAACCTATTTCCGTCAAAGGCCTGGAATTCGACGGGAAACAGATTATCAGCTCGACAGAAGCCCTGAGCCTGACCAGTGTTCCAAAACGCCTGGGGGTTGTGGGCGGCGGCTATATCGGCTTGGAACTTGGATCGGTCTGGCAGCGGCTGGGAGCAGACGTCACAGTGATCGAAATGCTACCCCGCATTGCCACAAGTCTGGACGGACAAGTCAATCGGACATTGGAGCGGACCCTTCGCAGCCAGGGCATGACATTTCTACTCAATACCAGGGTGGTAGAGGCAAAAAAAACCAGGTCTGGCGTCACTATTAAAACCCTCGCCAACAAGAAAGAAGAGAAACTCACTTTCGACAAGCTTCTGGTGGCAGTTGGCAGACGACCACTGACCCGCGATCTGGGATTGGAAGAGGTGGGAATTAAGACAGATCCGCGCACCGGACAGGTGCTTGTCAATGAGAGTTACAGCACTAACATCAAAGGTGTTTACGCAATCGGAGATTTGATTCCAGGCCCCATGTTGGCCCACAAAGCATCTGCAGAGGGTATCGCCGCTGTGGAGTGTATGGCCGGTATGCCGGGTGAAGTGAACTACGATACGATTCCGTCTATCGTCTACACCTGGCCCGAAGTATCCAGTGTGGGACTAACCGAAGAGCAGGTCAAGGAAAGAAAAATTCCATATTGCGTCGGCACCTACCCCTTTTCAGGTACCGGCCGGGCTCGCGCCATGGGGGAAAAGGATGGATTTGTGAAACTGATCACCCAGGCCAAGAGCGACCGTATCCTGGGGGTTCATATTATTGGTCCTCGCGCGGCCGACATGATTGCAGAGAGCGTTTTAGGTATGCAATTCAATGCCAGCTCGGAAGATATTGCCCGCACCATTCATGGACACCCGACATTTGCAGAAGCACTGCAGGAAGCGGCGATTAATGTGCGCAAGTGTTCTATCTACGCATCCTGACCTTGCGTCCAGTGACGGAGTGGCCACCAAAAGGTCACTCTATTCTCAACCGTTCCAAAGCGTTGCTTTTCCAGATATCATAAACCGCAGAGCAGGTGGGATCTTCGAATTCACCATTAGGAAAAATATTGAAGTATTTACGGTATTTCAATTTAGGAAGAAACTCCACTAATATTGGCAGGGCTTCCAGGATTGAGGGTTCCAGTTTTTTATTCTCAACCGCCAGTTCCATATATCGTCTGTGATATTCAAACCAGTCCTCTTCGGCAGGTCCTTTGCGATCACCAAAGGGAAGCTTGAAAAACTCTTCCAGTAACACCAACGGCGCCTTTTCATCAAACCCGATTGAGATTTGCTCATTTTTCAACATGGCCTTGGCATCGATGCCCTTATCTACCGGGGCTGCCTTCTCAGACGCATCGGCTAATGTAATACCAATTTGTTCCACCACCTCAGTTCGTTGCTCAAGATCATTGGTATCCAATTCGGCAATTTTTTCATGAATCCCACTGCGAATTTCCTGAACCTCTTCATTTTTCATTTCACTGAAGCGGGTGATTTCATCCAGAATTTCATCGGTTGACTCCTCAAACGCATGGAGCAATTCCTTTTGACGAGCAGGGTTCACTTCAGTTAGAAAATTCTCTGCTGCATTGGCAAACTTGGCCAGATATTCCGGTATCATATCCTGGGTCATCGCACCGGTTTGCTTGACCTTTTCAAAAAGTTTTTTCAACCGCTCCTCAAGATACTTGGCAACTTTATCATGGGTCATCATCCCCTTGCGCGTCTTCTGGAGTTCAATATTCTTTTTCGCTGCCGCCAGACGGGCGGAAGGCGCTATCTCTTCAACAACTGGCGGTTCCTTTTTCTTGGGAGGCGTGGGGGCGGCTATATTTTCATGGGGGAAAAAGCGCCTTGCAAGTGAACTGACAATAGTCAGCAAGGACGCCAGGGATTTCTGCTGCAATTTATCAAGATAGTTGTACAGTTCCAGCAGGCGGTTCTTATCGGTTTTGATGATCTGTGACAGGAGATATACGCTGTAAGGATCCCCTTTAAAACGCTGCACAATATTCACCATCAGAGTCATCTGCGGAATTGAAAACGAATGAAAGAAAGTCAACTGCCCCTTCAAAACCGACTGAATAGACACGGTCATCATGCGCGACGATCCATTGTGAATAATGGGATTGTAATTCGCCAGCGCAGTAAAGACATCTTTCTGAAGTTTGGGATGCCGCATTTTGGGAGAATTCGCCGTTATCATGGCCTGCAACCGGTTTTTCATGACCTCACTGTTATTATACCCCTTCCAATAACGGATCTCTTCCAAACGCAACGCCAAAAACAGTTTCGAGAAGATCAGGTTGATCTGCCGGGAAAGCTGATCATTTTTTACTTCAACCAGCAGATCGAAATAATATTTGAGAAATATCTGAGAAATGCCCGAGAAACAGAAAAGGACCTCAATCAGATCCAAGCTGCTCTTTGTGGGCTGAAACTTTATCTGGTTGGCGGCCATGGATAAAGCGTCCTGATATACAATTTCGAGTAGTGTCAAGAGCTGTGGGTCCTTATCCGGCGGAATCTCACCTGTCAGCTCCAGACTTTCATTTTGCTGCAGGCTTTCGATCAGCAACTGAATGTGAGTCTGGTGTGATTGTGTCCGCTGCACGACAAAGAAGATCCCAACCAACAACAACCCTCGGGCGGGTTGATAGCCTCCAGGCAGGCTGTTGAGATCGTTGGCGAGCAGAAAAATAAAAGAGGGGACATTATTTAAGACCGCCCTTAATTGCACAGTAAAATCAGTTGAACTGTCAGTCTGTTTCCTGATTTCCGGCAGTCCTGCATATCGCGCCAGATGGGACTGAATTATGTCAGTAAAGGCTTGAGCGGTATCGGCATTAAAACTGCTGACAACCTGATTGATGTAGAACTCTCCCATTGGATTGCCCTTCATCTGTTGTTGAAAAATTTTAATCTCAGGTGTCATGGGCTATTTCAAATACTAAGTATAGTGTCATTTCTGATAGGAGCTACAAAAGCCTGGCATTATGTGACCGATATCCCGCCAATCGCAGCCTGGCCATCAGTTGAGAATTCATTGGGACACGAGGGAAAACGCCTCAATCTTTTAAAATATCTTGTGAAAGCACTAGCTATTCATGACCTTGAATACTATCAGATCAAGTGATAAAACCCAAATGATTTTTGTCATCCTCAGCGGCAATGCCAGTCTAGTCTACAACCTTATTTCCACTTTCTGGGAAAGATATGCTTTAACCGCTGCAATGGGAACTTCTCTGCGGTGAAAAATTCCAGCAGCCAGAGCAGATTCGGCCTCGGTTTCGGAAAAAACCTGGTGAAAATGCGCCGCAGATCCGGCACCGCTAGATGCAATCACGGGTATCGTCACCGCATTTTTAACGGCGTTAATGAGTTCAATATCAAACCCGGAATTGGTGCCGTCCTTGTCGATACAGTTCAAGAGGATCTCGCCGGCTCCCAATTTTTCACAGACATGGGCCAGTGTAACGGCGTCCAAGTCACGACCCTCTCTGCCTCCCTTGATAGTGCATTGATACCAGCAGAATTTTTCTCCCTGTGGACCGGGGAACTGCGTCTCGATGACTTTATGTGGGACATCATCTGGGGAAGTTACGTAAACCCTGCGGGGATCAACGGAGATGACCACTGCTTGATTTCCATACACATACGAGATTTTCTCGATAGCACTCTGTCCGGTTTGAACGCCAGTTTTAAGAAACTCCTCAGCGATCAAGACCGCGTCACTGCCAATAGAAATCTTATCTGCGCCCGATCGAAAATATTCTGTTGCCACATCCAGGGCAGAGTGTTGTATTCCATTTTTATCGGTATAGTCTTTGATCCCTCCGCCAATGGTCAAGGGAACAAAAACGTTTTTTGAGGTTTGCTTCAGCACTTCGATCATCGGCATATCCTCCAGAGGAAAATCCCGAAATCCCGTGATGTTCAGAAAGGTCACTTCATCAGCTCCCTCCTCATAATACCGGCGTGCAAGATCCACAGGCTGGCCCAGATTTCTGACATCACCATCTTCGCGCACATCATACTGATCCCCCTTGGTAACAACCAGATCCCCCTGATCGTTGGATCTGACATCCAGGCAGGCAATAATGCGTTTGGCCAGCACCGTTTTGTCCTGCTGACGGGATGGGATGGGGGCCTCTGCAGTCTGGGGATTAATAAAGTTACGTAGCAGCGACAGCCCCAGGGTCCCACTTTTTTCCGGATGAAATTGTGTCGCCTGTATATTCCCCTTTTTCACGCTGCTGACAAATTCAATTCCATAATTGGTTGTCGTCAGGATGATATCGCTGTTTTCTGGTACAACATGGTATGAGTGGACAAAATAGAATTTTTCCTCACCCTGCAATCCGTTCAGGAGTGCAGAGGGCTTTTTGATATTGATCCCGTTCCAACCAATCTGTGGGACTGACAGATTGATATCAAACCGCCTGACTTTGCCCTGGAAAAAGCCCAGCCCTTTGATACCCGGGGCCTCTTCGCTCTCTTCGAACAGCGCCTGAAGTCCCATACAGATGCCCAGAAATGGACGATCCGCCGCCAGATAGGCTTGCAACGCCTTGACCAGGCCTTTCTGCTGTAAAATCGCCATCATATTCCCGAACGCTCCCACACCCGGGAAAACCAGTCTTTCCGCTTTTTCAATATCAGCGGCGCTCTTTACTAAGGTGACTGTCTCACCTTGGCTTTGAATCGCATTGATGACGCTGAGGACATTGCCTGCACCATAGTCCAATAAGGTAATCATGTTATCCTGTTGCTAGTTGATTGTTCAGCATCTGCTCCACCGAGGGGATCATGATTCAAAACACATATAAATCTGAAACATGATTTTTCGAGTACTACTATTCACTACAAAGACACCATGAACACGAAGATATAAATTGAAAAGGGTCGTGAGGCCCGGTATTCGTCTTGTATCCCCCAAGCATATCACTAATCCCGATCTCAGCGCAAAATAATTCTATAAGATTCTAATATCACATAACTAAAATCCATCGCATCGAAAAACAGCAGAAACACAGTTGCTATCAGGATATCGCTTTTTTGCAGGGCTTACGTCATCTCACTCGCGCGCTCATTCATAAGTTTCTCCAGCTTGGCAGCATCTTTTGGATACTGGGGTGTCATCAAAAAGATAAAGATCAATGCACAGGGCAGCCAGCAGATGGTAGCAAGATCCATCATATGAGTATAACCCATAATACCAATAAGGATACCGCCCAGCACAGGTCCTACGCCTTTGCCGATAGAATCGGTCAGGGTGAAGAGGCTCATCATAGCACCTCTATTTTCCGGCGGATTGACATTAAGAACAATAGCACGAATGTTTGAGGAAGTGATGGTGATCAACAGACCGGCTAAAGCACCAATCGCCAAAGGTCCGGTCATGTCTGCTGCTGTTGGATTAGTCGGCATGGGAAAATGGATCATGGCGAAGAAACCGATCATCCCCGCCAGCGTTGTCACACCGCAAAGTAGTGGAAGATAGGCTTTATTCAAACGGTGGAGCCAGTTGCCCAGTATTCCGCCTGAAAACCCACCCAGAATCATTCCAACCCCGATTAGCATTGAAAGATTGGTGGCCAAGGCAATACTGACATTTTTCTGTACCGCATAATATGTAATTATCCAGTAAGGTAAAACTCCCCAGCCGATGGTTCCGGGAATACTCTGCATGAAGAAATAGATATTGGTGCGACGGCTGAGAATAATTCGGTAATCACTCAGTTTTATGCGACGACGATACTCCAGCCCTTGTTCCAACCTCATTTTGATCGAACGCTCCCCTGCGCCTCTCTGGGGTTCTTTGCAGATCAGCCAGAACAGAGGGGCCAGCAAAAAGTTGGGAATCGCAGCCAGAACAAAAGGTAATCGCCACCCGGAAGTACCAAATAACTCCAGATCCGAGCCGCCAAGATTTCCTGCCATCAGCATCCCCAGTACGATTCCCAGACCTTCTGCCAGACCGATCCAGGCGGCAGCGGTAGACCTTTCCCTATCTGAGACCAGATCACCAATCACTGAAAAAATAAGTGGCATCATGCCTCCGATCCCCAGACCGGTCAACACCCTCACCAGTAACAGCTGCTCGTAGGTTTCAACATATCCCGTCAGTAGACATGGAATTTCGCCCAGGATAATCGTTCCCAGGACCAGGTATTTCCGATTGGCGCTATCGGTAAAATATCCCCACAACAGCGCAACCACGGCCCCAAAAAAAATGAAAATGGATGAGATCAGCCCGATTTCAGCTTCAGTGCGCCCAAACTCCTCCATAATCAATTTCACGTTAGGAGCGACCAACATCATATCAGCTGTCAGAAATACGGACATCAACAGCATAAAAAACAACGATCTGACTTCCGCCGGATCACTGTTATCCAAATCACGCATTCCCATTTTACCGGCCAACCAGATCAGCATAGTATTCCTGTATTATCTGTTTATATGAAAAAGGTTCACCACAGAGACACGAAGGTCACAGAGTTAATCGAAAATTATAAACTGAACAGCGCATTTATCGTCAAGCCTATTCTCATTCTTCATTATCCTGAAATTCACCTGCGATTTCCAGGAACTCATCCTCAATCGCAAAAAATGCCTCGACTACATTGGGATCAAAATTCATTCCTTGCCATTCGGTGATGATCTGACGGGCTTTTTCATGACTGAACGCCTCCTTATAAACTCGTTTGCTGATCAGCGCATCGTAAACATCGGCAACTGCCATCAGACGTCCGGAGATTGGAATAGCGTCCCCTTGGATGCCATGAGGATAACCCTTCCCATCCCATCGTTCATGATGGGTCATGGCGATTTCCCTGGCCAGGTTCAAAAAGGAGTTGGACCCCAGACGTTCTGCTGCGATCTTCAGTGAGGCTGCCCCCAGTGCTGCATGGGATTTCATGATCTCAAATTCATCTTCAGTCAGCTTTCCTGGTTTAAGCAGGATATTGTCAGGAATTCCAACTTTGCCAATATCGTGTAGCGGTGCTGACTTATAAAGCAGTTCCACGATGTCATCGGAGAGGTATTCTTTGAAAGCTGCATGCCCCTGCAGATGGACCGCCAGAGCTCTCACGTAAAGCTGTGTCCTGAGAATGTGATTCCCCGTTTCATTATCCCGGGTTTCAGCCAGGGAGGCCAGTGACAGAATCGTAATATCCCGGGTCTGCTGCAACTCTTCAGTGCTTTTCTTAAGTCCCTCCACCATCAGGTTAGTGTGCTTGGCCATCACACCGAACTCATCATTGCTGCTGACAGGTACAAAAACTTCGAAATTACCGGTGGTTGCTTTCTGCAAAACGGCAGTCTCATTACTGAGAAAATTGCGGAAATTTCTCGAGTAGGAATAAATCAAGTTAAACATGTGCAGCAGAATCACCCCGACCACAAAAGCAATTTCAGTCAGGATATAGCGTTGTGCAGTTTCCATCGGGATCTCCCTGCCCACCGTCGCCATCCAGTCCAGGTCTTTATTGATCACCAGGAAGATTGCCCCGGCAGTCAGGAACATGCTGATGGAACTGAAAAAAACCAGCTTTTTAGGGTGGGAAAAGAAAACAAGATCAGGCTCGATCCGCTCCCCTGTTGCTTCAAACTTTTTATTTAAGAGCCACTCTTTTTCGAGACTGAGGTCAATCGCCGCGAAAAATCCCATCAGACTTAACGCCAGCACTACTTTCATCCCGCTACCCAAAGGGAATTGATAGTATACGGTATTAAAAATCATGACGCTCACCCCGGCTGTCACAAATGATCCCAGCTCAAGTTGAAAAACCCTGCGCGACTGTAGTTTCAAAGAGGTCCGTTCGGCAATACCGTTCAGAAAAACAATCTGTATCAGGTAAAGTAGTGCCATCGTCACAAAAATCGGAACCACCAGTTGCAGCACGGTCAACGACTCCAGAAAAGGACACACCTGCCCGCCATAAATGCCCAAGATGATAAAAGCGGTTATATAATGCAATGTTCTTCTTATCATTTTGATTCACCTTGTTTGTCATCCGTTCTAAACCCGGACTGGTAGCTTATTTAAAATGGATTACCTCATTGTTGCAGCCTCTTACTTCTATATAATAATGAGGAAATTGTCACTAGAAAAAAGCAGATGAGGGTCAAAACCGACCCCCATTTCTTCAAGCGGTAGCGGCTTGATTGATCTCTTTGAGGTCATCAATCCATTCTTGTATTTTGTCAATCACATGCTGCCTCTGTGCGGGGGTCGCCATACGGTCGATGGCCATGATCATCTCAATGATTGGGCTGGAGGAGGTGTCCCGGTTTTCTGAGTCTGGAGGCAACATCAAGAGATGTAAACCTTGCCGGATTTCTTCTTTGCTGCTGTTTTTGCGTAGAATCGAAATAAAATGCTGCTGACGCTGAATTTTCTTTTGATACCACTCTGCAAAAGAATCCGGGAAGCTCAGGCTTAGTTTGGTTATTTCCGACTCCTGTTCATCTGACAGCGATCCCAGCCAGTCTTCGATGGCGTCGATGGTTTTTTCCGCTCTTTTTTCCAATCGTTCTTCCCTGGACATCTGCAATCGCTCTGCGAGTTCTTCGTTCTCTTCAGTCAACCTTTCAGAAAAATGGTCGATTTGCTCCCTCTTCAACAAGGTCAAAAATTGAATAGAATCATCTGAGAGCCGATCGATGATCAACCGATTCTGTTCACGATACTGGGTGAAAAACCAGCCGATCTCAGCGTGGGTTATGCCATCCGCCAATTTTTTCTGTGTGGCAGCTAGAAATTCAATATGGGTTGGAATTCCCTCATAGCGATGCCAGACCAAGTGCTGGTCAAAATGTTGGCTGATAAAGACCTTCTGTTGGCTGGTGATATCAAAATATTGATCGACGCGATAGCGCAATAGATAATCCAACTTTCCATACCACCATTTCACTCCACAGCCGGAGAGGATAAAAAGAAGTCCTGCAATACACAGAATGGAAAATCGTCGGCTGGAAATTTTAATCTGACTTTGGTTTGTTTTCATATTTTTCTTTTTTGAACTGACTTTCAAAAATAAAGATTCTGGTTGCTACCCATATTTTCTTGCAGAACCAGAGAAATTGCAATCAATATCCCCTACGGGTCGACCTGTTTGGTGCGTTAACTCGTCAGCGCCGACCATTGGCGAGGAGGGCAGACTTAGGTGAAATTCCGCATCACGGAAATTTCGATTGCATCACCTTTAAGATCGCCATACAATAAGGTCTTTCAATACTCAAAATGAACTCCCCCGTCGCTAGTAAGAAGCGAAACTTGCAGCTTCAAAGGGGGTATTAAACCCACACCACGCTACAAACAGTCGAGGACGTCATAATGGAAGTCGTCAGGGAAGCCGTTGATTTTGCTGTCATTCACGGATTGCTCAAATACAATACCCGGTTTCAGCTCGCCCATGCGCCGTTCAGTCTGAGCCCTACTCCGGTTTCCCGGAAGCTCCTCAGGCAACTCTGTAATTTCACCCCGGTTTTTAATACCGTAGGGTTGAAAATTGCAAACAATCCGGCATTTTTAAGAAGTGAACTCGAAAAAACGGCTCGCACGGACGATTTTGTTAAAAATTTATTGCAACTGCTACCGGAAGACGATCTTTTTTCGCAACGCCAGCTTCTGATTTCCCGGAACGATTTCATGTTAACAACCGATGGTACGGATCCGTCACTGAAAAACCCAAAACAGGTTGAATTCAATACCATCTCCAACAGTTTCCTGTCACTTTCAAAACAAGTTTCACTATTGCACCGACACCTGTACCGCAAAGGCCTGTTGACGTCGGAACCCATCCCCAACGATCCGCTGGAAGCGGCTGTCGATTCACTGGCTGCTGCCATCAGATCATACGACGCCCCCAAACCTTGCCTGTTGATGGTCGTGCAGGAAAAAGAGCAGAATATTTTCGACCAGCGGGCGATTGAATACCTTCTTTTTGAAAAGTACAACTACCCGACATATCGGATGACACTCAAAGAGATATCAGAAGCGGGGACACTCCACGAGGGTCACCTGAAACTCGGAGATCACATCGCTGCCGTAACTTATTTCCGAGCCGGTTATACCCCCGATGATTATCCAGGCAGCACAGAGTGGAAAGCAAGAGCCCTGATCGAGGCCTCCTCTTCCATCAAATGCCCTTCAGTGGGGATGCAGTTGGCCGGAACCAAGAAGATCCAGCAACTGCTGGGACATGAAGATACGCTAAGAATGTTTGCAGAGGGTGATGCCGCTGAAAAAGTCCAGGGGACTTTTGTGGGTCTCTATACTCTCGATGAACTGATCGACACTGTGCCGGCCAGCGAGGTTGCCTGCCAAGCGCCTGAAAGGTTTGTTCTGAAACCCCAGAGGGAGGGAGGCGGCAATAATCTTTACGGCGAGGAGATGAAGACCACTCTTCAGAATCTGACTGCAGACGAGCAGCATGCGTACATCCTGATGGAGAGAATCCCGTCTACTGTGACTCCCGCGGCCTTGGTTGTGGAATCCACACGTGAGGAGATCCCATCCATCAGCGAAATTGGCCGTTTCGGAGTCTGTATTGCTGATGGCGACAGACTGATTGAAAAC
>Ga0075122_10000431_pt1 | contig 33594 bp, 46 predicted proteins | sample AntAceMetag02UKB_FD_69790 | JGI IMG/M metagenome (GOLD analysis project Ga0075122, IMG submission 69790) | Saline lake microbial communities from Ace Lake, Antarctica - Antarctic Ace Lake Metagenome 02UKB | ecosystem: Environmental > Aquatic > Non-marine Saline and Alkaline > Saline | place...
GAAAAAAGATTAAAAGCTAAGGATTTGAATCCAAAAGATTTCAAGGCATATATTGATAGTTTTAGATATGGTGCTCCACCCCATGCTGGCTGGGGAATTGGTTTGGAAAGATTGACTATGTTAATATTGGGAATTCCAAATATACGGGAGGTTACTTTATTTCCTAGAGATAGGGATAGACTTACCCCATAGATGAAATTCATATCAATATCAGAAGCAATGAAAAAAGGTAAGGGGAAGGTAGATGTTCGAGGTTGGATTTATCGAGAACGTGGTTCAAATAAAATGAAATTTATTGTGCTTCGTGATTCTACAAATATTATTCAATGTGTTTTGAAAAAAGAAAAGTTTGAAAAACAATGGGACAAGATTGATGCATTGGGAGGAGAAAGTTCTATTGAAATTACTGGAACAATAAAAGAAGATAAACGTGCACCAACTGGTTTTGAAATTCAGGTAGATAAAATTAATATTGTTAATGTTTCAGAAGATTTTCCAATTAACAAAGATTCAACAGAGGGAATGCTTGCAGATAATAGGCACCTTTGGTTAAGGAGCCGGAAGATGGTTGCCATTATGAAAATTAGAAGTAGTTATACTCAAGCAAGAGATGAATTTTTTAAGAAAGAAGGGTTTTATCGTTTTGATGCACCTATTTTGCAACCTACCCAATCTGAAGGGGGGAGTACTGTTTTTGAAGTAAAATATTATAATACTAAAACCTATCTTGCTCAAACATGGCAATTATATGGTGAAGCAGCTATTTTTGCATTAGAGAAAGTTTATAATTTTGGTCCTACTTTTCGAGCAGAGAAATCAAAAACTTCTAGACATTTATCTGAGTTTTGGATGGCCGAAGCAGAAGCTGCTTGGTGGAAACTTGAAGATGTAACTGAATTTGCAAAAAAAGAAATCAAATATTGTATTGAAAAGACTGCAAATGAATGTGCTGAAGAGTTTAAGATTTTAAATGTTGATTCAAAGAAACTTTTACAACTTGCTAAAAAGAAATGGCCTACGATTAAATATCGTGAAGCTTTGGAAATTTTGAAAACAAAAGATAAGATGAAAGTTCCGTTTGGAAAAGATTTGCGAACAATTGAAGAACAAAAATTAATGCAACATTTTGGTACTCCTGTTGTGGTCACTCATTATCCTAGGGAAGTTATGGCTTTTTACAAACCCAAAGATCCTAAAAAATCTGATGAAGCTCTTTGTTTTGATATGTTAGCTCCTGGTTGTGGTCTTGAAATTGCTGGAGGAAGTGAAAGAAGTTTAGATGTAAAAGAAATGTCTGAGAATCTTAAACGAGATGGAGAAGATCCTAAAGATTATCAATTTTATTTTGACCTTAGAAAATATGGTTCTGTTCCACATGCTGGATATGGGGTAGGGGTGGAAAGAGTTTTACAATGGATTTGTGGTTTGGACACAATTAAAGATGCGATTGCGTTTCCTAGGACAATGACAAGGTTTAAGCCTTAAAATGAAAATATTAGTTGTTGGAGATCCGCATGGAAGATTGCCAAAAAAGATTCCTAAGAAAGAAGATTTTATTATAATTACTGGAGATATTGGGAAAGCTGATTTGGCAAGAGTTAGATATTTTGAAAATGTTGAAAGGGAGAAGAAAGGGTTAGAAAAATTAGAGAATGATTCTAAATTTGGAAAAAAGGTTTTTGATGAAGTTTATAATTCTACTATAAGTATCTTAAAGAAATATTCGAGTATTGCTCCAACCTATTCTATCATTGGCAATGTTGGAACTTATATGCTGAAAGAAACTGAAATGAAAAAAGAAGAAAAAGAATTGGGAATAAAATTGCCTCGTTTGAAAAAAAGAATAGATAGGGTAAAAAATTTTCATCTTGCTAGGAATGTAGTTAGAAATATTGGAGGCTTAAGGATTGGTTTTTTAGAATATTTCGTAGATAATTGTTGGATTAAAGAGTTTGGAGATAAGGATAAAAAGAGAATTAAAATGGCTAAAAAAGAAACAGAAAAAGCTAAAAAAGTTTTGAAAGGATTTGGCTCTTTGGATATTTTGGTATGTCATCAACCTCCTTTTGGGGTTTTAGATAAAATGTTGAATAGAAATGGTCCTAAAACTTGGTATGGGAAGAATGCAGGAAGTAAAGTTATCTTAGATTATGTTAAGAAATATCAGCCTAAGTATGTTTTTTGCGGGCATATGCATGAATCAAAGGGACAAAAGAAGATTGGCAAGACAGAAGTGCATAATATTGGTTTTAATGGCGATTATAAGATGTTTGATATAAAATAATTCTAGGTAAATCTTTAAAAATCAACCCCAATTCTTTCTTATATGAAAATAGGGCAAATTGAATTGAGTTGGCTTGGTAATTCTGGTTTTTTAATTAAGAATTCTGCACCTAAAGGTGTACCCCCTTCTGCGGGCAAGATAATTTATGTTGATCCATATAATATTAAAGAAAATTCTCCAAAAGCAGATTTAATTTTGATTACTCATAGTCATTATGATCATTGTAGTGTTCAGGATATGAATAAAATTATCCAAGATGGGACAAAGATTGTTGTAACTGCTGATGCTCAAAGTAAGATAACTCGTTTTGAAATTCCTATTCGTATGGAAGTTATTGAGGCTGGGCAAGAACTTGTTTTTGAAAAAATTAGGGTTTCTGCGATTCCTGCATATAATCTTGACAAACCTTTTCATCCTAAAGATGAAGGTTGGATTGGTTATTTGATTAAAGTTGATGATGTTGTGATTTATCATGCAGGAGATACTGATAAAATTCCTGAAATGCAAAAACTTACTGGCCATGGCCAATCTGATAAAGAGTTTGTTGCTTTGCTTCCTGTTGGAGGAAGATTTACAATGACTGTTGAAGAAGCAGTAGAAGCAGCGAAGTTGATTAAACCTTCATTAGCAATCCCAATGCATTATGGAAGTATTTCTGGAACAAAAGATGATGCAAAAGAATTTGTAGAACTTTGTGAAGAAGAAGGAATTAAGGCAAAGATTTTGGAGAAAGAATAATGGTAGTTGATTCATTTAAAATGCGGAAACAAGAAGTTCTTGCTAAATTAGATAAATCTTCTAAAGGAGATTGGGATAAACCTATTTTAGAATTGTGTGAAAAAATAAATGAAATGCCAGATTATTATACAACTTCATCATGTTCTGGGAGGGTTTTGGTTATGGTTGACCAAGAAAAAAAGGGCCCTGGGTTGTTTGAGTTTGTTAGTCATGATTTGGTTAGGCTTGAAGATATAAATGATTCTTTGAATTCCCGAGGGATGACTCTGGGGAGCCTAGATAAGGATTTGGGTTTGAAATTTAAAAATGAACCATGCATTCTTCATGTTGCTTGCAAAGATCTGGATTTAGCACAGGAATTTTTAGAAAAAGCTAAACTTGCTGGGTGGAAACGTTCTGGAATTATTTCTTCTGGAAGGAGATTTATTATAGAAATGAATGGAACAGATAAATTAGAGTTTCCAATCATGAAAAATGGGAAAATCTTGGTGGATGATGAATTTTTAGCTTTGATTGTTGAAAAAAGCAATAAAAATATGAAAAGAAGTTGGCTGAAAATTCAAAAATTGAAAGATATTATTTGAATTTCAACGTCATTCGTATAATTCAAATGAGGGAAATGATTGAGAAATTGAAAAATGCTATTTAATCATATAAATAAATATAAACTATAATTATTATTTTTAATAATGAACTTATTAAAAGAATACAAGGGTTTATCTTGTCCAACTTCGCTTTTTGAAGAAGAAGGGAATAAAATTTTGGAATGTGTTATAGATGATGTTCCTTATGGTTTTAATGTAAATTGTATTCCTGAGGAGAATAGGGAATGGTTTGCCCAGGTTTATAGTATGTCTTTGTCTGATTTACATAAAACTACTAGTAAAAACGTTGAAAAAAAAATTCTTGGAGAATTATTCACTCCTTTTGAAAAGTATTATGGAAAATTTAAAAGAGAGAAATAACCTCTGAATCAACCATATATTTTTAAAGAAAACAGCTTTAATTTTAACATAGGGTTGTCTTATTCTAAGGCAAAATTATACAAATATAAGGAGGAATAAATTATGGTATTAGATTTTGCAAAAGAGGCAATACAAAACACAGATTCACATAGTATTAACTTTGATGAATTACGAGCTGGAAAAGCAAACATTAAAGTTATTGGTTGCGGTGGTTGCGGTGCAAACATGGTTACTTGGTTATTTAACAAAGGAATTAATGGTGCGGAGATTTATGCTTGCAATACTGACGCTCTTCATTTAAGTGTTACAAAAGCTGATGAGAAAATTCTTATTGGTAAAGAGCTAACTAAAGGTCTTGGTGCTGGTGGAGATCCTAAAATAGGAAGAGAAGCAGCTAAAGAAGCTTTAATGGATTTGAAGAAAGCAGTTGGGAATGCAGATATGGTTTTTGTTTTAGCAGGTTTAGGTGGTGGAACAGGAACAGGAGCAGCTCCAATAGTTGCACAAATAGCTAAAGAAACTGGTGCAGTTGTGATTGGTGTTGTTACTATGCCTTTTGAATCGGAAAAAGCAAGAATTGACAAAGCTGAATTTGGATTACAAGAATTAAGAGAAGTTACAGATACATCTATTGTTCTTGATAATAATAGGCTTGTTGATATCGCAGGACAATTACCCATTGAACAAGCTTTTGCTGTTGCTAATGAATTAGTGAGCACAATGATTAAAGGAATTGTAGAAACAATTACTTTACCGAGTTTAATTAACTTGGATTATGCTGATGTTTCGTCAATCATGAGAAATGGTGGAGTTGCTGTTATTGGAATAGGTGAAGCAGATACTCAAGATCGTGTTAATGAAGCCGTAAAGCAAGCACTTACTCATCCTCTACTTGACGTGGATTATCAAGGTGCTACTGGCGCTTTAATACATGTTACTTGTGGACCTGACTTTAAGCTTGAAGAATTTGATGTGGTTGGAAGAACTGTTTCTGAAAATTTGAATGCAGAAGCCCAGGTGATTATTGGGGCTAGAATTAGCAAGGAATTTACTGGAAAAGTTCGAGTGATAACTATCATGACTGGAGTTAAGTCTCCATATGTATTAGGTAAACCAGTTGAACAACAAGCTTTACCCGTGTCTAAAGAAATTTCTGATCTAGGTATAGAAGTGCTAGGTTAATTTTAGGGATGATTTTTTCCCCTTTTTATTTTTTTTATTTTTTTTATTTTTAAACTTCAAGAATTCTTTCTTTTTTCATTTTTTTGTTTCCGTATTTGTTAAAATACAGAATTCTATCTAATTCGATTTTTGTTCTTTTTTCTTTATTATTTGGCGCTTCATAGCCTATTGGGAAAAGCGCTTCAATAATTATATTTGCAGGAATTTTTAATTTGTCTTTAATTAATCCTTCTACAAAATATCCTACCCAACATGTTGCTAGACCTTTTTCTTCTATTTTTAATAAGAAATTTTGTATTGCTGCACCTGCTTGTTGACGAAGAAAAACTCTGCCTTTTTCTTCAAAAGCGTTTAGTTGTCTTCTTGGATCTGAACAAACAACCACCATGTAATGGGTTTGTGCAACAAATGGTTGTTGACAGTATTCTGATATTTTTTGTATTGTTTCTTTATCATCAAGAATTATGAATTTTAAAGAATAATTATTTCCTGCCATTGGAGCATATCTTGCAGAATCTACACATTCAATGATATCTCTCCAGTTTGGTTTTTCTGTTGTGAATTTTTTTACACTCTTTCTTGATTGAATTGCTTTGTTTAGGTCCATGTTAATTAGAAGTAGGAGATGTTTATAAAATTATTTGTGGTTATTGTTTGTATCCTGGAATTGGGGCGTTCATAATTCTTTGTTTTTTTTCTTGGTATTCTTTTGTGGTGAAAGATTTTCTTCCCCCGCCATAGTGTCCAAATTGTTCTTTTGTAATTTCATCTTTTGCAAAAGGGGTTTCTGCATCAATAATTTCGTTTAGGTTTTTATTAAACATTTTATATAAATTCAACCTTGAATTTTCCTTCTTTAATTTCTTTAATATTCATAACATCCTGTAAATCTTCTAGTATGTCTTTTATTTCTGTTTTTGTTTTTTTATCAAGATTTAGAATTATTTCTGAGTTCATTGGTTTTTGAGCCTTTGTTTTTTCTTGACGTATTTGCGATACTATTTTATAAAATAAATTTAGTTTTTCGAATTCTTTTGTTTTTTCTGCTTTTGGCCATTCAGAGATGTGGATACTTTTGTCTTTTTCTGTTTTTTGAAAGTAATTTTGATAAATTTCTTCTGTTATGAATGGCATTATTGGTGCAAAGAGTTTTGAAATTGTTAAAAGTGCTTGGTATAGTGTGTATTGTGCAGAGAGTCTTTTGTTTCCTGTTCCTTGATAAACTCTTTTTTTTACTGTTTCTAAATAATTGTCACAAAAATCTTTCCAGAAAAAGTTTTCAACATCTAGTTTTACTTTCGAGTATTCATAATTTTTGAAGTTTTTTGTTGATTCTTCTATTATTGAATTTAATTTTCTTAAAAATAGTTCATCAATTTTTTCTAATTTCTTTGGCTTTGTATTTTTGTAGTCTTTTAAATTCATAAAAACAAATTTTGAAGCATTTGTTAATTTATTTATGAATTTTTTACCTGTAACTAAATCTTTTTCTTGATAGTTAAGGTCGTTTCCAAGTTTAGAACCTGCTGCCCAGAATCTTAGTGCATCTGCCCCATAGTTATGCATTACATCTTGAGGTTTTACAACATTTCCTTTTGATTTTGACATTTTTTCTCCTCCCAGAGAAACATTTCCTGAAATTATTATATCTTCCCAGGGAATTTTTTTAGAATGTAGATGAGCCTTCACAATTGTATAGAATGCCCAAGTTCTAATAATGTCATGCCCTTGAGGCCTTAATGAAAATGGGATTTGTATTTTGTTATTAACTAATGATGAAGCAATTTGAGGAGTTAACGATGAAGTTGCCCAAGTATCTAAAACCATTTTTTCTGGCGTAGCTTCTTTTTTACATTTAGGACAGAATTTTTTGGTTTGAAGTGGATCTATTGGAAGTTCTTTTTCTAATGGGAGGATTATTTCATTGCATTCTTCACATTCCCAAACAGGTATTGGAATCCCAAAATGTCTATTTCTTGAAATGCTCCAATCTAAATCTAATCCCTTTACCCAATTATCATATCTTTTTTTCATAAATTCAGGATACCATTTTATTTTTTTTGCTTGGTCCAATAATTTTGTTTTTTTATCAAGAATTTTTATGAACCATTGTTTTGTGGGTAAGAATTCTATTTCTGTTCCACATTTGTCATGGCAATTAACAGCGTGTTGAATTTGTTTTGTTTCTGTTATTAATTTTTCTTTTTCTAAATCTTCAAGTATTTTTTTTCTAGCATCTTTTATTTTTAATCCATCATATCCTTTAATGTTTAATGTACCATTTTTTTCAAGAACTATTTTTGGAGTTAGTTTGTGTTTGTTTATTGCATCTACATCGAATTTATCCCCATAGCTACAAATCATTAAGACTCCTGTCCCTTTTTCTATTTCTGCACTTTCATCTTCGATAATTGGAACTTCTTGGTTGAATAAAGGAACTTTTGCTTTTTTACCAACTAATTTTTTGTATCTTTTGTCTTTTGGATTTACAAAAACTGCTACACATGCTGGAAGTAATTCTGGACGAGTTGTGGCAATCAATAAATCTTTCCCATCTGCTTTGAATTTTAGTGTGGAGAATAAACTTTGAAATTCTTTATCTTCTAATTCTGCTTGGGCTATGCTTGTTTGGCATTCAGGACACCAAATTGTTGGATAATTTGTTTTGTAGGCTTGTTTATCTTTAACTAAATCTATGAAAGATTTTTGAGAAATTTTTTGAGAGTTTTCATCTATTGTTGAATAAGATATTTTGTAGTCTGCAGAGATACCCAAATTTTTGAAATCTTCAATGCAATCTGGAGCAACTTCTTTTAATGTTTTTAGACAAAGTTTGATGAATTCTGATCTCCCCATGTTTTTACTTTTTACATTATTTGTTTTTTCAATGAATCTTTCTGTGGGCAATCCATTATCATCTGTTCCAAAAGGGTAAAATACATTTCCAGTGAACATTCTTTGGAATCTTGCTATGAAATCTTGCTGAGAATATGAGAATGCGTGCCCAATGTGCATTTTTCCAGAAATATACGGTGGCGGGGTGTCTATGCTATATGCTTTTGTCTTTTTCTTTGGGTCAAATTTGTAAATTTTCTTTTCTTCCCAGAATTTTTTCCATTTTTTTTCCATTTCTGCCAGGTTAAGCTTATCCTTTGCCATGCAAAAATAACTCACAGCAACTTTTAAAAACTATCTGTATTTCAATAATCTATGGCAGATAGTGGCGTAAATATGCCTGCTGGATTTGGCGGGTTAATGAGATTCAATGAAGAATATACTAGTTATATCAATTTGAAACCAACCCATGTAATTGCATTTGTAGTTTTAATCATTGTTATGAGAATTGGATTGGGGGTTATTTTTGGATAATGGTGGATGTTGTGTTTAATTCTATGAAAGAATACCAAGAGTATTATAGTAATGATGGACCAAAACCAGAAAAAGTTAATAAGTATTATCAGATGGGTGTGGATATTGTAACTAAATCATTTAATAAAGCTAGATTAGAAATTGAGGGAAGGAAATAAAATGTTTGGCGGTGTTAACCCTAAACAAGTTAATGCAATGATGAAACAGATGGGAATGTCTCAAGAAGAAATTTCTGCATCAAGAGTTATTATTGAAAGAGGGGACGAGACTAAGATAATTATTGAAAATCCTAATGTTACAAAGATTGAAATGCAAGGTCAAGAAACATTTCAAGTTACTGGAGACATTACTGAAGAAAGTGCTGAGGTTGGAGTTTCAGAAGAAGACGTTCAAACAGTTATAGAAAAGACTGGTTCTACTGAAGAAAGAGTTAGGGAAGTTTTAGAGCAAACAGGTGATTTAGCTGAAACTATTTTAGAGCTGAGTGAGTAGTTAATTTCTATCACCAAAATCTATATCAAGTTTAAAGTCTATTGTTTTTTATGCAAAAATTCATTGAAAATCTTGCAGAAGCAGATAAAATTATTAGAACTGCGGATCATATGGCCTATGTCACATTTCCTTTAGTTAATGATAAAAAGATTTTATTGAAATTACTTTTGGAGTTGAAGACTGCTATTGGGAAAGTCATTAATGCAATCCTTCAATATGAGTATCTTTTCAAAAGAGTTACTTTATATGGGAATGCTAAATCTAATTTTAATAGTTTTGAAAATAAATGTGCTGTTAGATATGATATTACTCGTGAAGAGATTAAATTAGTTGTTGAACTTTTTGATATTGTTGAAAAACATAAGGTAAGTGCAATGGAATTTGTAAAAGATGACATGTTAGTTATTTTGTCAGAGAGTTTAAAGCCAAAGACCCTTGGAATTGAGGAAATTAAGGAATTTTTAGCATTATCTAAGAACCTTTTGAGGAAATCTAAAACCCATATGGAAGAGCATCTTTAAGAAAAGTATAAAAACTATCCTCCCTTTGTTATTTTTAATTCTAAATTATCTAATTTTAAGATACGAATATGGAAGAAAAAATAAAATTTTTCATACATCTTAATTTAGGGGGAATGAATTAAAATGGAAGACATAATACAAGAAAAAATAAGCGCAGATCATTTACTTTATGTTAGCTTGAAGTATACTAAAACCTGCGATGTAATTGCTAATTTGCTTCTTAGATGGGCAAAAATGATTGAAACTTCTATGGAAGCAATCTTGAAACATGCTAAAAAGAAAAAGAAAATTGCTTCAATTCCTTCAAATCCTGTTGGTAGAGTTGAGCAAATAAGAAAACTTTTCAAAAAGGATAAAGAATTTTTAGATGTTATTGATTTGTATGAAATGTTTAAGAGAATTAATAATTTGAGGTGTGAGAGGATTGGAGAATTTAGAAAAAATGTTAATTTAAAAGTTACCTATCGAGGAAAAGAGATAGATATTAATTTGGAACAACTTAAAATATATGCAGAAAAGTTAGAAAAGTTTATAAGCACAACTAAGCAATTTCTTTTAAGATAAACTAGTTATTTGTTAAAAATGGCAAAAATAATCGTTATTACATCTGGCAAGGGAGGTGTTGGTAAAACTACTAGCGCAATAAACTTAGGTGCGGCTATAAATTATTTTGGAAAAGATGTTCTTGTTGTTGATGGAAATTTAACAACTCCCAATGTGGGGATTCATTTGAATGCTCCAGAGGTTCCTGTAAGTTTGAATCATTTACTTGCTGGAAAAGCTGATATTTTTGAATCTATTTATGAGCATGAATCTGGAATGAAAATACTTCCTTCTTCTTTATCCTTGAGCGAGTTAAAAAAGATAAAGCCAGAAAGATTAAAGAATTATAAACATGATTTTAAGAAAGTTTCAGACTATGTTATTGTGGATAGTGCTGCTGGGCTTGGAAATGAGGCTATTTCTGCAATTGAAATTGCTGACGAAGTAATTTTAGTTACCAATCCTGAAATGCCTGCAATTACAGATGCTTTGAAAACTATTAAACTTGCAGAGCAAATGAAAAAGAAGGTTATAGGAGTTATTATGACTCGTGTTAAAAAAAATAAAATTGAAATGTCTCCCGAGACTGTTAAAGATATGTTGGAAGTTCCTGTTTTAGGGATGATTCCTGAAGATATTTCTATTTCTGAATCATTGAATACTAAAGATGCGGTTGTCCATAGTTTTCCAAAAAGTAATCCTTCAAGAGCATATAAAGAAATTGCTGCTAAACTTCTTGATGTTGAATATGATTCTGATAAAGATCGAGAAAGATTGGTGAAGAGAGTTCTTCAGAGATTAGGTTTGAGTAAGTGATTAATTTTATAAGGTTGTGAAATGTTATTTGATTATGCAAGAGTATTATACAGGGGACGAAAAAAAAGATAGGATTATCGCTATGAGGGTTGGTTTAAAAATAGTTTTAATTCTTCTTGGAATGATGTTAATCTTTATGCTTATTTTAATTAAAGGTAATTTGGTTGCATATGGAATTAAAAAAATATTAATGATTATTCTTGGAACATTTTTAGTAGTAGGTTTTTTTGGGTTTATTGGTTATAAATTTAGGATAAAAGATCCTGAGAAAATAGAAAGAATAAAAAAATGGGGGGGTCCAAGGTGGTTAGCCTATGTTTATATTTTTGGAGGAGGGATTTTTATTTTAATAAACATTATTTTGTTTTTTATTGAATCTTTTAAAAATTATTATCTTATTCAGATGGTCTTTGGAATAATTATTTTTGGGTATGGAATTAATTCTTTGAGGAAATATAAGAAATCAGAATCTAATAAAATTTCTTTTCAGGGAAGTAATTTAACCAACTAAACTTCCGTTTTCAATTTCTTTTTCTGGGTTAAGTAAAATTATTTTTGAATGATCCTCATTTGATGCTGCAAGTAACATTCCATGGCTTTCAATTCCTCGAAGTTTTCTTGATGCAAGGTTTGCTACGATGATTATTTGTTTATTTTCTAATTCTTCTTCGGAGTAGTTTTGTTTTATTCCTGCACAAATTATTCTTTCTCCTAATTCTCCAACATCAAGAGTTAATTTGTAAAGTTTGTCTGCTCCTTCAATTTTTTCTATTTTTTTTATTTGTGCAACTCTTAGGTCAAGTTTTTCAAAATCGGGGTATTCAATTGTTTCTTTCATTCTATTTTCTTAAATAGGATTCCTTCCTTTTTAATATTTTTAGCATTAAATTGTTTTGTTATCTTTTCAGAGGATTCTGGAATAAATGACCATAGTAATTCTGCAATTTTTAGGATGGCTTCTTTTAATTCATAGAGAACTTTTTTATCTTTGGTTTCCCATGGTTTTTTACTTTGAACATATTCGTTGCAGATGTCTATGAATGCAAAAATTTCTGAAAGTGCTTTATCTAATTCATAATTTTCAACAAATTTTTCTATTTTTCTCTCTTTTAGTTTTTTAATTAAAGTGTTCGGAGTTTTTGTTATTCCATTTTTTTCAATAAGGCCCGCAACACGACTAACTAAATTTCCCAATTTGTTTGCTAATTCTCCATTATGTTTTTCAATTAATGCTTTTTCATCAAAATCTCCATCATTACCTTCTGCAAATGGGAATTGTCTTAAGCAAAAGTATCTAACTGAGTCTGCTCCGTATTTTTTTACAAGGGTTACTGGAGAGATTGAATTTCCCAATGATTTTGAAATCTTTTTTCCATTGAAAGATAAGAATCCATGATTGAATGTTGTTTTTGGAAGTTCAATTCCTGCTGATTTTAGCATTGCTGGCCAATAAACTGTGTGGAACCAAGTATTGTCTTTCCCAAGCAAATGTATTGTTGGTTTTCCCCAGAATTTTTCTTTCCCTTTTTCCCTTGTTGCAGTATAATAATTGATTAATGCATCAAACCAAACATATGTTACGTGTTTTTTATCTAATGGAAATGGAATCCCCCAATCAAATGAAGTTCTAGTTATGCTCAAATCTTTTAATCCTTCTTTAACTCTGTTTATTATTTCATTTCTTCTGGCTTTTGGTAGAATGAATTCTGGATTTTTTTTGTAGAGATTTAATAGGAATTTTTGATATTTAGAAAGTTTGAAAAAATATGTTTCTTCTTTTATGTTTTCAAGAGGTTTATTATGCAATTTACATATTTTGTCTGGGCAGTCTTTTTCAGTGTAATAGGCTTCACAGCCTGTACAATAAAGGCCCTCATAATTTCCCTTATAGATGTCTCCTGCTTTTTCACATTTTTTTATAATTTCTTCAACCACTTTTTTATGATCTGGATCAGTTGTTCTAATGAATCTATCTGGTTGAATGTTTAATTTTTTCCAAGCTTCTTTGAATTTTTTAGAAATTTCATCTACGAATTTTTTAGGATCTTTTCCTGCATTTTTTGCAGCAGTCTCAACTTTTTTCCCATGTTCATCTGTTCCAGTTAGAAAAAATACTTCATCTCCTTTTTGTTTATGCCAACGTGCTAGAGCATCTGCTACAATTTTCTGATATGCATGGCCAATGTGTGGTTCTGCATTTACATAGTCTATTGCCGTTGTAACATAAAATTTCTTTGTCATATTTTGAGGAGTAAAAGGTGATATAAAAATTTAACCCTGATAAGATTTATTAAGGATATTTGCATTTGATAATTATGGTGAAAGAAAGAGGCTTAGTAAAAAAGAAACACGAGGGAAGACGTTATAGTATTAAAGAAGGTATTTTTGCACATAGTAAGCTTGCCTTTGGGGATTATTATGTTTCTCCTTTTGCAATAGCAATTAATTCAAGTAATTCAATTGTTGCTATGTTAAGTTCTATTGTTGGTTTTTTAGGTCCTTTGAGTCAAATTTTTGGATCAAGATTAATTGAGAAAAGTTCTAGAAAAAAAGTCCTTCTTAAAACAGTATTTTTTGAATCTTTAGCATGGTTATCTTTTGTAGCCATAGCTGTTTTATTTTATAATGGAATTTTTGTTCAAGGCCTGCCATTTTTACTTTTACTTGCTTTCGCATTTATTACTTTTTTTGCACATCTTGGGCATCCTGCTTTTTTTTCTTGGGTAGGAGATCTTGTAGATAAAGAATATCGGGGAAGATGGTTTGCTAAAAGAATGATGATCACTGGATTTGTTTCAATTATTCTTGCAATATTAATTTCATTTTTCTTAGATTATTTTAAGAAACAAGGTTGGATTATGTTTGGGTTTATGATTTTGTTTTCAATAGCATTTTTACTTAGGTTTTTTTGTGTTAGTTTATTTAAAAAACAATATGAGCCTAAAATAAAACTTAAGAAAGGATATTATTTTTCTTTTTGGGATTTTATTATTAATGCTCCTAAAAATAATTTTGGAAAGTTTGCAATTTTTAGGGCAGTATATGCCTTTGCAATTACCATTTCATCTTCATTGATTGCAGTTTATTTGCTTAGAAATCTGGGATTTAGTTATAAAATGTATATTGTGATCACTCTTGCAGGGGCTTTACTTTCATTATTTGTTTTACAATTGTGGGGGAAATTTGCAGATAAATATGGAAATTATCGACTTTTTGCAATTTCTTGTATTGCAACTTCAATTACTCCTATCTTGTGGATCTTGTTTAAGTCACCTTTTTATTTGATTTTAGTTCCTTCAACACTGGGAGGAATTTTTGTTGCAGCGTTTGGGCTTTCATCTGGAAATTTTATTTATGATAATGTGGATTCTCAAAAAAGAGGGATTGTTGTTTCATATTTTAATATGTTGACTGGGATAGGAGTTCTTTTTGGGGCAAGTGTTGGTGCTTTTTTAATTAAGTTTGTGGAAACAAGTTTTATTGAACCAATTGTTTTGATTTTTATAATTGGGGGGATAATCAGGATTTTAGTTGTAGCAATTGGATTACCCCTTATAAGAGAAGTTAGAGAAACTGAAAAAGTTGGGGGATTTAGGGGATTCGAAGATATTATTTTGAAAGAAGCAAAACCAACACTTGTGGAAGATGTTCATGAGATTATGTCTATTAAGGGATATATTGGAATGAAGTAATTCTTAACCGAAGAGCTTTTAAATTCATCTAACTATTTTTTATTTATGTTTGATAAAAAAGATTGTTCAAAATGTGGAAAGAAAATAAGTAGTAAGTACGAATTTTGTCCTCATTGTGGGAAGTCTCTAAATAATTCTGGAGGAGAAGATTGGGGGATGTTGGGAAAAGATGATCGTATGAATGAAGTTGATGATATGTCCAATCTTTTTGGAGGCGTGGGAGGAAAGATGTTGGGAGGAATGTTTAATAGTGCAATGAAGATGCTTGAAAAAGAAATGCAAAAAGAAATGAAACAAAATGCAAGTCAACCAAAGTCTAATTTTCAATTATTCATAAATGGAAAAAAAGTTGATGTGGGGGGAGCTTCAATGTCTCAACCTGTTGCAAATGGAAAAACAAAAGTTCCTGCAAAAAAGAAATTTGTTTCTTCTCATTTTTCTGAAGAACAACTTAAGAAATTCTCCAAGCTCCAAAGAGAAGAACCTTCTACAAATATTCGAAGACTTTCAAACAGAGTTATTTATGAAATTGTCATGCCCGGGGTAAAATCAATTAATGATATTTCTATCTTGAGATTAGAAGATAGTATTGAGATAAAAGCTATGGCAAAAGATAAAGTCTATGTTAAGATATTCCCCATGAAACTTGATTTAGTTTCCAATAGTTTTTCTAAAGATAAACTTCTTCTTGAATTTGAAGCTAAAAATTAAAAGTATGAGCCTGCACGGATTTGTGCAGAAAATAAATTTTCTACGTAGCACCCAAATTAGTATTTAGTTACTAAACTAGTTCAAATCTAGAAAGAATATGAGCCTGCACGGATTTGAACCGTGGACCCCTACCTTATCAGAGTAGTGCTCTACCAGGCTGAGCTACAGGCTCGCTCATACAAAAATCAAAGAATCATATTATTTATAAGCTTTGTGAATGGTGAATGTTAACCTTTTTATGCCTCACTAAAGTATAAGTTCGACGTAAAATTTCTTTAAATTGTAACCGAAGAACTTTTAAACCAATTTTTTCTAATTAATTTATGGTTAAAGGATTATATCATTATTTAAGACAAGCATGGAAAAAGCCTGATAAGAAAACTCTTAGGGAAAGAATGGTTGAATGGAGAAAATCAGAGGTTTTTACTCGTGTTGAAAATCCATTAAGATTAGATAGGGCTAGATCTCTTGGATATAAAAATAAGAAAGGTTTTGTAATAATTAGAATAAGAGTTAAGAGAGGAGGTCATAAGAGGCCTAGACCAAACAAGGGGCGTAGAAGTAAGAGACTTCACACAAGAAAAGTTCTTAAGATGAGTTATAAGTGGATTGCAGAACAAAGAGTTTCTAGAAAATACAAAAATCTTGAAGTTTTGAATTCTTATATGATTGGAAAGGATGGAATGAATTATTTCTTTGAAGTAATCTGTGTAGATCCTGCTAGACCAGAAATAACTAATGATAAAACAATGGCTTGGATTGCTAAGCCTGGAAATAAGAAAAGACCAATGAGGGGTTTAACAAGTGCAGCAAAGAAATCACGTGGTTTGAGAAATAAGGACCCAACTTCAAAGGTTAGACCTTCTGTAAGGGCTGGAAAAAGAAGAGGAAAATAGATATTCTTTTGTAATAAATATTTTTATCTAAAAATAGATTTAATGTGTCCTAGAAATTTTTTATCATCTGCTAAAGCATAAGCACTTTCTGTTGCAATTCTTATTGTTTTTTCTAAATCACATGTGTCAATTGTTTCTACTGCGCTGTGTAAATTTCTTGTTGGAACATATAGTGCACTAGTAGGCATACCTTCATTTTTAAACCAAATTTCATCTGTGTAAGTTGGTTTATGGTCTGATTCTATCTGAATTTTAATATCATTGTTTTTAGCAATTTTTTTTAAAACATTTGACATTATGCTTTCATTAAATCCTGCTCTTTTCATAACTGGTCCTTTTGATAATTCAATTTCTAGATCAAATTCTTTTGGATTTGCTGGATCTCCTCCGGCAATATAATCAATTGAAGCAGTAGTGTCGATTGCAATTGCAGCATCTAAATAAGGAGCCATTTTTTTGGCTGCTAATTGACTTCCTTGAGGTTCCATTTCTTCAGAAACTGTTGAAATTAAGTAAACATCTCCTCTTCCTTTTGGATTATTAATTAAATGTTTAGCCATATTGTATAACACCATTGTTCCTGCCCGATCGTCTAGGTTAGTTCCTTGACACATTTCTTCATCTAAAAGCATGTCAAATCTTGGCCTAAAATAAACTGGGCTTCCGATATCAACCCCTTCTTTTGCTAGTATTTCTTTATTTATTCCCCCGCAATCAAGAATAATATCTTTTTCTAATTCTGTGTCTTCTTCTTCGCCCTCATACATTATATGAGTATGTTTTGTAGTAAATGCTCCAGGAATTGTAGTGTTATCTTTGGCACCAATTACAACTGATGAACCTTGGGCAAGTCTTCTATCAATAGCCCATCCCATTGGTCTGGCAGATATAAATCCTTCAGGGTTTATTGAGGTGATCATAAATGCTGGAGAATCAGCATGAGCAAGATATCCTATGGAAGGTAAATTTTTGTTCCCTGGAAATTTTGCATATAAGTTTCCCCTGTCATCTGAAAAGTGACAAGGATATTTTTGTTCCGGACCTTTAGATGATTTTAAATCTAAATTTGTATATCTTGATATTAATTTGTCTTGAACTTGTTTTTCAAACCCAGGTCCAGAAGGAATAAGACAAAATTTTTCTAAAACAGAAATATCTCTTTTTGGCATAGTTATTCTATTATCTATTAATTCTGATAATTTTAGGGGGTCCATGTCGTTAGCGTCATCAACACCAATTTCTTTTAAAGCTTTTGTAATTTTAGATTCTTCTTTCATTTTTACAAGTTTTTTAAGAAATTACCATTTATAATAATAATTGTTCTGGAATATGTAATATTACATTTTAAAATATTTTAAAAAAGTTATTTGCTTTTAAAAAAATTAGCTGGCAAGTAAAATGATAATTAAAATAAATCCAAAAATTATTAATTTTTCTAAGGGGGTTCAAAAATTATGTTTGAAGAAGGGAGGTTCTTTTTCTCATGGATGTCCAAATTATGGTGTTAAAGAAGGTTGTCCCCCAAATCAGCCTATGATAGACAATGTTTTTGATTTTAGAGAAAATATTTATTTAATTTATACTGAATTTAATGTTGGAAGGTTTGCAAAACACATAAGGGAAAAACATCCTGGTTGGACTGATAAACAATGTTATAATCCTCGTTATTGGCAACAGGGAGCAAGGAAAGAACATAATCTTGAGTTAGATAATTTTTTAGAAAAATATCCTGGACTTGAATTTAATAAATGTCCTGAGGCACATGGAATTAATGTTGATTCTTTAATGAAGGATATTGGGGTTAATTTGGAATGGCCTCCCAGGAATTTGACTAGAATAGTTTCTTTAGGGGGCTTCCCTAAGTCTTAAAAACTTTTATTTCTTAAGGAGTTTGTAAAAATGAGGTATAAAAAATTAGCAGAATTTTATGAGGAAGCTTCTGGAACTACTAAGCGGCTCGAGAAAATAAAGATTCTTGCGAAGTTTTTGAATTTAGTTTCTGCTTCTGATCGTGATGTTATGTATTTGTTATTGGGAGATATTTATCCTGAATATGACGATAGAAGAATTGGAATTAGTAATCAACTTGCACTTAAGGCTATTTCAAAAGCTACTGGGGTTGAAAATGCAAAGGTGGTGAAGGAATGGAAATCACTGGGGGATCTTGGAAAAGTTGCTGAAAAATTAATCACAACTAAAAAACAAGCAACTTTGGTTTCACATGTTTTGACCACTGAGAAAGTTTTAGAAAATTTGCGTAAACTTCCCGAATTAGAAGGTAAAGGAACTGTTGGGAAAAAGTTGGCTTTGATAACTGAGTTATTGACTTCTGCTTCTCCTGTTGAAGCATTATATTTGGTCCGAACAATAATTGGGGATTTGAGAATTGGTTTAAAGGAAAGCACAATTAGAAGTTCCATGGCTGCTGCATTTTTTAAGGGTTCTCCTGAAGCAGTAGAAAAAATTCAAAAAGCAATTGACGAGTCAAATGATATTGCAATTGTTTTTGATATTGCAAGTAAAGGAAAGCTTAAGGATTTTGGAAAAATTACTATTGAGATTGGAAAACCTATTAAGGCAATGCTTGCTCAAAAAGCAACTAGTATTGAAGATGGTTTTAAGAAATTAGGATCTCCCTGTGCTGTTGAATATAAGTATGATGGATTTAGATTATTGGTTCATAAAAAGGGAAAAGAGATTATTTTATTTACTAGAAGTTTAGAAAATGTAACTAAACAATTTCCAGAGGTTGCAGAATATATTTTGAAGAATGTTAAAGGGAATTCTTTTATCTTAGATTCCGAGGCTGTTGGATTTAATCGAAAGACAAAAAAGTATACTGATTTTCAAGCAATTAGTCAAAGGATTCGTAGGAAATATAATGTTGAAAAATTGCAAAATGAACTTCCTGTTGAAGTGAATGTTTTTGATATTTTATTTTATAATGGAAAATCTCAACTTGATGAAAGTTTTGAAAAAAGAACAGCGTTAATAAAAAAGATTGTGAAAGATCATCCTTACAAAATTATTAAGGCTAAACAAATTATTACTGGAGATGTTAAAAAAACAAAAGAGTTTTACAAGAAGGCTTTGAAAGATAATCAAGAAGGAATTATGATGAAAAATCTTGAGGCCAAATATAAACCAGGTAGTCGTGTTGGGCATATGTTAAAGATGAAACCTTCTGAGAGAGATTTAGATTTGGTTATAACTGGTGCAGAATATGGTAAGGGAAAACGTTCTGGATGGTTGTCTAGTTTTATTCTTTCGTGTTTTGATGAGAAGACAAAGAAATATTTGGAGATTGGAAAAGTTGGAACAGGAATTAAGGAAAAAAGTGAGTTAGGAATTTCTTTTGAAGAATTAACTAATAAAATTAAACCTTTGATTCTTAAGGAAAAAGGTAAGTTGGTTAATGTTAAACCAAAGATTGTTGTTTCTGTAACCTATCAAGAAATTCAAAAGTCTCCTAATTATGAATCTGGTTTTGCATTAAGATTTCCTAGATTTACTGCGTTACGTCCTGATAAACCTTTGAGTGAGATAACAACTTTAAAAGAAGTTGAAAAAGATTTAGTTAATCAACATCGTAATTGGAAGTATGGTTAAAAAACATTTATAACTTCTGAATCTTTAGTTAATTTATGAAGAGGTTGATGGTAATTTTGTTTTTAGTAGTGCTTTTGCAATTTGTAAGTGCGGTCCCAACAATTGCTCCTTCTAATGGAACTTCCTATTCTGTTCCTGAAGCAAATATTTCTTTTTATAATATTTCTATAACTAATGATATTTCTTATTTTGAAAATATTACTCAAGTAAATATAACTCTTCCAAGTGGTTTTGTTTTTGTTGTTGGTTCTGATGGAACTAATTCTTCTGGAGTTTTTTCAAATTCTGGGAATAATTTAATTTGGAGTTCTTCTAGTTATGTGATTAATGGAACAGATATGAAATATTTTTGGTTTAGTGCAAATTCTTCTACAGTGTCTAATGGGACTTATGAGCTAATTGTCGATGTAACAAATTCAACTTTCATATATTCCAAGAATATTTCTATTAAGGTTGTTGAAGCAGCATGTGTCCCTGATTGGCATTGTAAGAATATTTCTGCATGTATAAATGGAACTAAAACTCAAGATTGTTACGATTGGAATGGTTGTGAGAATGATTCCACAATTCCTGATTTAACTTGGGGATGTACTTTAAATTGTGTTTCCAATTGGACTTGCACTAATTGGTCTGACTGTTTAAATGATTTGCAAATTAGAAGTTGTGTTGATTTGAATATTTGTGGAGATGATTCTGATAAACCTGCTGAAAATCAAACCTGTGGAAGTGGCTGTGTTCCTGATTGGGATTGTACTGAGTGGCCTGAAGATGGTTGTTCTAAAGGAGAATATATTACAATTGATTGTGCTGATTTGAATAATTGTGGGGGGATTGAAGGAATGCCTCCAACTTCAAAACTTTGTAATTATGTTGAAAATTTTGGGTGGATGTTTTGGGTAATTGTGTCCATGGTTTTGCTTATGATTGCTTTTGTAATTTCTTTAATTATTGTAGAAGTAAAGAAAATTAACTCAAATCTTCCTAGAAAACCTTTATAAATGGATTTTTCTGTAATATAACATGACTAAAGCAAAAAGTAGTTACAAAATACAAAATATTGTAGCAACAACTTCTTTGGAAAAGCCAGTGCCTTTGACAAAATTGGCGCGAACTCAACCAAACACAGAATATAATCCTGAAACTTTTCCAGGACTTGTTTTAAGAATTAAAGAACCCAAGTCAGCTGTTCTTGTTTTTTCTTCTGGTAATCTTGTTTGTACTGGAACAAAATCTGTTTCACAAGTTAGGGAAGTTATCCAAGCTGTGATTAAGCAATTGAGAAAGATTAATGTTAACATCACAACTAAACCAATTATTACTGTTCAAAATATTGTAGCTTCTGGAACAATTGATTTGAAATTGAATTTGAATTTCTTAGCTTTTGAAATGGAGAATACAGAATATGAGCCAGAGCAATTTCCTGGATTGGTTTACAAGTTGATTGAACCTAATGCGACTTTCTTGCTTTTTAGTAATGGTAAGCTTGTTTGTACTGGAACAAAGAACAAAAAGCAACTTGAAGATAGTATGGTTCAGCTTTTGAAGAATGTTAAGCAAGCTTTGAAAAATTATAAGAAATAAAATGAATAAGAAAAATATTTTTATTGGGGTGGCAATTTTAGCTTTATTAGTTCAAATTTTATTTCCAACTTGGTGGTTAATGGTTGCATGGTCTGTTTATTTTTTTCTTGTAGAAGGTATTATTGAGGGAGGATTATTCCAATCTGGTTATTATTTAGCATATTCTATTGCTCCTTGGATGATTTTATTTTTCTTTTATTGGATAGTTGCATTGGTTTCTGTAATTTGGTCTTTTTTTGCAGTAAAAGGAATTGAATCAGATCAAATTTATTTAAGGAAGAAAAATGTGTTTTTTATGATAATTAATGTTGTAACAATAGTTTTATCAATAATTGTTGTGATAGTGAATAAGGGATTTCTTCCTAGATTGTAAATTTTACTCCTGCAAATTAATGCTTATTTTTGAAAACCACTTAATAATTTATATAAATCTATAAAAAGAGAATTCTGTTTTTCAATTCATGGAAGAAGAAGGTGAAAAGAGAAGTAAGAATGAGGAGTTGATAAGTGAAGCTAAAAACTTTTTTGATGCCCATAAAGTAGAATTTGGAGATTCAATTCGTAAGGGAGATAATGTGATTTATCTTGATTTTATGAAACTTACTGAATTTTCTAATGTTCTTTCTGATGAGATTCTTGCTAATCCTGAAGATACTTTGAGACTTGTTGAATTAGCTATTGAAGAATCTGGATTGGTTAGTAATATTCGGGTTAGATTAGATAATGTTCCTAAAAGTCAGGAGATTAAAGTTAGAAATATTCGTTCAAGACATTTAGATGAAATGATTGTTATTGAAGGAATTATTCGACAGGCTTCTGATGTTAGGCCACAGGTTGTGAATGCCAAATTTGAATGTCCAAGTTGTGGGACTGTTATTTCTGTTTTGCAAATGGAGAAGAAGTTTAGAGAACCTTCAAGGTGTTCGTGTGGGAGACGTGGAGGATTTAAATTAATTTCAAAAGAAATGGTGGATACTCAGAGATTAGTTATTGAAGAGTCTCCTGAATCTTTGTCTGGAGGGGAACAGCCAAAAAGAATTAATGTTTTTGTTAAAGAAGATTTGGTTGAGCCACGAATGGAAGAGAAAACAACTCCTGGTGCACGGGTTAAAACCATTGGGGTTTTGAAAGAGGTTCCTGTTCCACTTCCTACAGGAGGATTATCTACTCGTTTTGAATTGGCCATTGAAGCAAATAATATTATTCCAATGGAAGAAACTTTTGAAGAGCTTGATATTACAGAAGAAGATGAAAGACATATCTTAGAGCTTGCAGAAAATCCAAAGATTTTTGATAATCTTGCAAAGAGTATTTCTCCAAGTGTTTGGGGATATGAAGAAATAAAGAGGTCCATGGTTTTACAATTGTTTGGTGGTTCTGAGAAAACTCATATAGATGGTCAGAAAAGTAGGGGAGATATTCATATTTTGTTAATTGGGGACCCAGGTGTGGCGAAATCAGTTATGTTAGGGTTTATGGCCAAGATTTCTCCTAAGGGGCGTTATGTTGTTGGTAAGTCGGCTTCAGGTGCTGGTTTAACTGCTACAGTGGTTAGAGATGAGTATTTGAAGGGGTGGAGTCTTGAAGCAGGGGCAATGGTTCTTGCAAACAAAGGATTGGTTTGTATTGATGAGTTGGAAAAGATGGACCCTCAAGATAGAAGTGCGATGCATGAGGCCATGGAGCAACAGACAGTTACAATTAGTAAAGCAAATGTTCAGGCTTCATTACGTGCAGAAACATCTGTGTTAGCTGCGGCAAATCCTAAATTTGGGAGATTTGATCCCTACCAATCTATTGCTCAACAAATTGATTTGCCTCCAACATTAATTAATCGTTTTGATATTATTTTTACTTTAAGAGATATTCCAGATAGAGAAAAAGATGAAAGAATTGCTGGCCATGTTTTACATGAGCATCAGAAAAAAGGAGAAGACATGTTAATTCCTAGAGAGCTTTTTAGAAAATATGTTGCATATGCAAAGCAAAGAATAAAACCTGATTTAAGTGAAGAAGCAGTTGCAGTGATAAAAAAGTTTTATGTTGATTTAAGAAATAAACCTGTTGCTTCTGAGAGTGCTATGAAACCCATTCCAATTTCTGCTCGTCAATTGCAGGCATTAGTGCGTATGGCAGAAGCATCTGCAAAATTAAGATTGAGTAAGGTAGTGGATATTAATGATGCAGAAAAAGCAATTGATATTATGAAATATTATTTGATGCAAGTAGGTTATGATTATGAATCAAAGACAATTGATATTGATAGGATTGGAAGTAAATTTTCAAGTTCCCAAAGAGGTAAAATTTTTGAAGTTAGGGATGTGATTATTGAACTTGAAAGTAGATTAGGAAAAATGATTCCTATGGAAGAACTTGAAAAGGAACTTGAAGGAAAAATGGAAAAAGCTGAAATTGATGAGGCAATCAATAAGTTAGTTATTAATTCTGAAATATTTAAACCAAGGAGAGGGTATATCCAGAGGATGTAAAATGAAAGCAAATATAAAATTTCCATTCATCCAAAAATCTATTGGAGGTTATTTTGAATGAAGGTAGCATTTATTGGAACACATGGAACAGGAAAGACTACTCTTGTGCATAAATTAATTTCAGCATTAAAAGAACAAAGTTATGATGCTGATTTTCGTGGAGAGATGACTAATAAGTGTCCTTTTCCTATAAATGAGGGAACAACAGAGGATGCACAAAATTGGCTTTTTCATGCACTTGCTTTAGAGGAAATGACTTTAAAATCTAAATGTGATATTTTAGTTTGTGACAGAAGCCTATTGGATAATTATGTTTATTCTTATAATGCTTTTGGAGAGGATAAAACTAAGGAAGCTTTTGTGGAGGACTATATGAAAAGTTATGATTTATTATTTCGTGTCCCTCTTTCAAATGGAAAATTAACAGAGAATAAAATAAGGAGTGTAGATATAAATTGGCAAAGAGAAATTGAGGGAAGTTTTAATCATTTAATTAAAAAGTTAAATATTCCTATTCAAGAATATGAATCTTTAAATAGGGTTATTGATTTGGTAAAAATATATAAGAAAAAAAATGGCTGATGAACAATTTAAACGACATATTGCATTTAAAGTAAGAATTGGAGAGATTCTAATGGGGAAACCTGTTTTTGATGGAGATAAATTTACTTTTGTGGAATTAGGTGTTAGAAAGATTACTCGAATTAATGTTCTTGGAAATATTGTTGATAGATATGATAATGAGGGAGATAGCAAATATACTTTTTTGACATTGGATGATGGTTCTGGACAGATTCAGTTGAGAATTTTTGGAGATGATGTTGAAAAGTATAAGGATATTACTCAGGGTAAAACAGTTCTTATTGTTGGTCTTTTGAGGAGTTTTAATAATGCAACTTATATTGCTCCTGAAATCATTAAGGAACAGGATCCAAAATATTTACTTGTTAGAAAATTAGAGATTGAACAAGAAAAAAGTAGTGCTGCTGAACCAATTCCACGTGAACAAATTGTTGCAGTTAAAGATAGAATTCTTGGATCAATTAAAAATTCAGAGGAAGATGGTGGAATTGATGTGGATAAAATAATTTTAAGTTTACAGGACCTTTCTCCAGAAATAATTAATCAAGAAATTCAGAAGTTTATTGAAGAGGGAATTGTTTTTGAACCTAGGCCAGGTAGAGTTAGATATTTAGGTTAAGATGAAATTAACTTCTTTTCCAATGATCTTTTTCTTCCTTGTAACGTGCTTTTAATAATTTTTTTGAGTTATTATTTTTTGTTTGTAGGTGTTTATTGTCATACCCAAATCTGTTAAAATGAATTCTTGATTCTTGCGCTACTTCAGTATCATAAAAGGTTCTATCAAAAATATTTTTTTTAATTAATAATTTATCTGCTATCCCTAAATGATTTCCTAATACTCTTTCTGCAATTTTATAATATGTTCTAGTTTCATTCATATTGGATTTGATTAGAATTAGTTTATAAAATCTTCTTAGGCTGATTCTTTATATTTTTCTCTAATGTTTTTCAAACCTTCTGAAACTTTAAATCCTTTTTTTGTTGGAGAGTATGGACAAATACCTTCTTTTTCGTTTGAGGCTTGAAAGATGTTTGTTCCATTATCTTTTTTTTCTGTAACCCAGCCCATTCTCATTTCTGGTTTTGAGCAATTTTTTGGTTCATATACTTCTATTTGGGTACAATATGTTTCAATTGATTCTATTGCTTGTTTTGTTCCTTGGTAAACTTTTTCCTCAATTGTTTTTTTGTTTTTTTCTTCTCTAGCAAAAATTCTAATTAATCTTGGATAATTTTCCTCACAAATCCTAATAATGTAGTCCACTTCTTTATTTTTTTCTTCAGCTACACAATTATTTAAATCATATTCTGATTTTTTTACATTGTTAAACATTTTAATGAGTTGTAGAATTTATTTGTTTATTGTCGTTTCTTGTCAAACTTTTTGTTGAACCAATATGCAATTAAAATAACTGCTATTAATCCAATTAATGAAAGTAAAAATCTGAACCAGTCTTCACCATATCTCCAGTAATTTCCAGCTCCATAAACCAAGGTGAATGCTCCTCCACCCATTAATCCTGCTCCAACTGATTCTAAACTAAATAAAAATGCTCCTAAAGCAATTATGATTATTCCTAGAGGTATTGAAAAAATAAATATTTTTTTTGATCTTATTTTTCTTGCTTCATCATAATCTTGTCTACATTGATAATTTCTGTCACAAAAACCAGTCATTTCATCTGATTCAGGAATTTTGATGGTTTCTATGGCTTCCCATCCCCCTCCTATCTCTTCACATCTTTCTTGGGTTTCAATTAATTCTTGAGTTTTCATTTCTCCACAAAAATCATTGTATTCTACTTCGGGGTAGAACATACTTATTCCATAAACTGCTACAAAGCTTGTTAAAATTATGATTGCTATTCCTATCACAACTTCTTTAATTCCCATGAAAAAAAGAGGGGTAAAAGATTTATAAAGTATTCTATCGAGGTTAAAATATGGATGATTATGAGAAATTATTGGAAACTGCATATGAAAATGTTAAGCAAGCTGACTCTTCTGGCGAGAGATTTGAGATACCAAAGGTTGAAGGACACTTTGAAGGTAAGAAGACAATACTTACTAATTTTTTTCAAATATCTTCGCATCTGAGAAGAACTCCTGAGCATTTTCAAAAATATCTTTTGAAGGAATTAGCTGCTTCAGGACAAAAAGAAGGAGATAGACTTGTATTGAATCTTAAAGTTCCTAGTGCAAAGATAAATCAAAAGGTTGAGCAGTATGTTAAAGAATTTGTTTTATGTAAGGAATGTGGAAAACCAGATACTGAAATTTTAAAAGAAGATAGATTGTCTTTTGTGCATTGTTTGGCTTGTGGTGCTAAGCATAGTGTTCGGAGCAAGATTTAATGAAAAATAAAATAAAAATAAATATTGTGTATGGGAATCATGGAACCCTGGTAAGTAATGCAGAAAGTATTTGCCCTTTAAGGATGGAGGGCTTTTCAATGAGTCAAAAATTAACATCATTAGAAAGAATAACCTATTCAATATGGCAAAAAAATAAAGATGAAAACAATAAGATTTAGATGGGCCAATGGAAAACAATTCATATTAGTGAAGGGACAGAGGAAATTTATAGAAGAAGAGGGGAAATTCGTGCTCGAGGAATTTCTTCAATGTTGGAAGCATATATGATGGTTAAGGCGGTGGATCCTAATTTGTTAGAGACTACTAAGCTTGTAAGGCGACAATTAAGAGAACATAGACAAGAAAGAGAATTGAAAAAATATTGTGAAAGATTGCAGGGATTGTTGAAAAATTATAATTTTAAGTGAGATTTAAGTGATTGGTTGAGCATTACCACTTAAGTGAATTAATATATTTAATAGGGTTCCAAAAATATAAATTGATAATGTGATGAGAAACCATTTTTTATTTTCTTTTATTTTTCCTTCAACTATCCACCAGGGCACAAAGGTTAACATTGAATAATATGCAAGTGCCAGGGGAATTGTTAAGAACATTATTGGAAATGCGAGTAGGATTTGATTACCTGTAAATATTATTTCTACCAAAATGATACTAATGATTGTTGCAATAAATATTCCCTTTGATTTAAAGTTGAATTTATATATTAATAATGAAAAGATTAATGGAAGTCCCATATAGAAAATTAATAGTGTGGGCATATAGGCTGAATAATATTCGCTAGCATTTGCAATCGCATTTGTTGTAGTAAAATCTACAATAAACCAAGCTAAAACAGAATACAGAAAATATTTCACCCAATTTTTCATAGAGTATTATTGGTTTTTTTCTTTATTAATTTACCGAATTTAATGTTTTTTTCCTAATTTTAAGAAATCTAAATATTTATAAAAGAAATTTCCCTAACAATTTTATCTAATTAAATTGGAGGTTAAAAAAAAATGGTAAAAGGATATTGTGTGGTTTGTAAGGAGAAGGGCGTTGAAATGAAGAATCCAGAGATTCATAAAACATCTAAAGGCGGATATATGGCAAAAGGAATTTGTTCTAAATGTAACAAAACAAAGATGTGTGCTATGATGTCTAAAGATAACGCAGAACAAGCAATGAAAGATGGTGCTAAAAAGGCCTTCTAAATAATTTTTTATTTTTTATTATTGTTTTTTATTATTGAAAATGTTTGTAAAGATTCACAAGACATATCGCGATGTAATTGCTATTTGCGATTTTGATCTGATTGGTAAATTTTTTGAAGAAGGAAAATCCCAATTAGATATTAAGGAAAGTTTTTACAAAGGAGAAGAAAAGACTCCTGAAGAAGTAGAGAAGCTGATGGAGTATATGTCTGGAGAGGATGCAACATTTAATATTGTTGGAAATGAATCTGTAGATCTTGCTTTGAAGGTTGGTATTATTTCTGAGAGTGGAGTTGGTGAGATTCAAGGCGTTAAGTTTGCTTTGATTTTGGCTTGAGGAAATGTTTTTAAGTAAGGATTTGTAGGAATTATTATGGTAGAAGAGAATAAAGAATTTGAAGATCTTACTCCTAAAGTAGAAGGAGCACAAACTACTCCTGGTGAAGAGCCAAAGTTTACTAGAGTTAAATTGCCTAGGGGAAGAGAAGTAATTGGAACCATTGATCAAAGACTTGGAGGAAATAAGATGATGGTTTCTTGTGTTGATGGTAAACCTAGAAATTGTAGGGTTCCTGGCCGTTTAAGGAGAAAGCTTTGGTTACGTCCAGATGATGTGGTTATTGTGGAGCCTTGGGAATTAGATAATACTAAAGCAGATGTTTTGTTTAAGTATAGGCCGAATCAAGTTTCTTGGTTAAGAAAGAATGGGCATTTGAAAACAGAGATTACGGAATTTTAAAATATATTTTTTAGACTAATTATAATTATAAAGGGAATTTTGTATGGCATTATATGAATAATTTAGTTTTGGAGTCTACAAGGGGGTTGATAGAAAATCCTACTTATGTAAAAATTAATACTGATAAGGTTAAGGAAGTTGCAGAAAGATTTTCTCAAGATAATATGGAAATTCCAAAGTGGGATGCTCTTGTTTTTCCAGATGCTAAAGATAAATCAACTATTGATTTTTTACTTTTGGCAAATACAATAAATTTTGCATTTACTGATTTTGAAACTAAAGAAAAATATGCTACAAATTACAAGAATATTCCTTGGGCTGGTGCCTATGGGATGTTTGCTTCTTTGAAGAGAGGCATTGAAAATAAATTTCCTCTTTTAGATGGGAAGTATTTGAGTACTATTCAGTTTACAGATATGGCTCAAATTTTTGAGAAAGATACTTTGATCCCAATGTTTAATGAGAGAACTGAAATTTTTCAAGAAGTTGGAGATGTTTTATGTAAAAAATATGATGGGCATTTTCATAATATTGTTAAGGCTTCAAAAAATAAACTTTTTAATAATGGGAAAGGGCTCATTGAAAGATTAACAAATGATTTTCCTTCTTTTAATGATTCGGTAGTTCATAGGGGAAATTTAGTAAGGTTTGATAAGAGGGCACAACTTGGTGCAGCCCAACTCTATGGAAAATTTCAAGACACAGATATTTGTCAATTTGAAGATGCAGATAAATTAACTGTTTTTGCAGATTATGTTCTTCCTAAGGGGTTGAGAGATTTGGAGATTCTTGAATATTCCCCTGTTTTGGCTACTGAAGTGGATAATTTAGAAGTTCTTCCTAAGAATTCACTTAAGGAATTAGAAATAAGGGCTTCAACTATTCATGCTTCAGATATGTTAATTAATGGGATAAATGATTTGAGGAATGGTGCAGGAAAAATTAATGCATTGCATCTTGATTTTAAGTTGTGGTCTGAGTCAAGGAAAAATAAAACTCCCAATTATCATCTTTGCAAGACAATTGCTTACTAACCAAAATCCTTATAACTTCTGAACATTTATTATTTTTATGAAAACTATTTTATCTCAAAAGCTTCCAAGAATAACGAAGAATCGTAAAAAGTTAGAGAAGCTTTTGAATGTTAGAATTACAAATCGTGGGAAAGAAGTATTTGTAGAAGGTGAAGCAGAGGATGAGTTTATTGCTGAAAAAGTTATTGATGCTTTGAATTTTGGGTTCCCATTTTCTATTGCTATTTTGGTTAAGGAAGAAGATTTTCTTTTTGAGGTTTTGAATATTAAGGATTATACTACAAGGGATGATTTGAAAAGGATACGGGCTAGAATTATTGGAACTAAGGGAGGAACTTTAGCTACATTGCATCAATTGACAAAATGTAATTTTGAACTTAATGAGAATCGTGTCGGGATTATTGGAGAGGCAGAACATATTGAAAATGCTCAAGAGGCTGTGATTTCTATTGTTCAGGGATCAAAGCAATCAAATGTTTATAGTTTTCTTGAGAAAAATCAAGTTAAGCCTGTTATAGATTTAGGGTTGAAGGATTCTGTTAATAAATAAAAAAAATCACCCCATTTTTTAATTTTTCACTATTGGTTTTCTTGAATTAATCTTTTAGTTATTGATTCAAGAGTGTTTCTTCCACCACATTCACACATTTTAATTTCTGCTTCAGTATTTCCTACATTGTTAATTAAACTTTTTTTACCAGAGTAATTACAATCACAAAGCACATATGTTACTTTGTCTGCTGGCAAGAATGAGGTCGCTTTAATTGTTTCTTCTGAGCCTCTTGCTCCAACATATAGATAGGTGTGGTCCATTGCTTTCAACTCAATACTTTCTGCAGTTCTAGTTGCTGCACGTTCTCTAACTTGTGCAATGTTTGGTGTTTCATATGGTTCAGCTGCCCATTTTGCTCTGTGTCCATTTTGAGCAATGTAAAGATCTGCATTTGGAAGTTCCATAACTCCATTATCAAATTGTCCTTCACCTATTCTATTGTAAGTAACAATTGCAATTTTCTTTTTTTCATTGTTTGTTTTTTCTTCAATTTTTTCTGTCATTTTATATTTGTCCTCCTTTCATCTGTTTGTGAAAGTCCGAGTAGCTCGGAGTTAAGTATGAATTTCATTTTTAGCAAAAACAATTTTGAAGCATTTTTTTATTTTCATCATGACGAGCGAGTATTTTTTTAGGAGATTCTTTTTCGATTATTTTTCCTGAATCTAAATCAAAAATAGATTTTAAGAAGTCGTATCCGCTTTTTTCTCCACTAGTTTTTCTTGCCCAAGCTATTTCAATCTTTGAATCTTCTAGAGGAGTAATTTTAAGTGAATTATACGCACGTAAATATGGTCTATCTTGTTTTGGATATTTGGGATGCCTAGTTTGAATTGCCTCGGTTTTTAATTTTTTGATGTCTTTCCTCTCTCCTTTTTCTTGATAATGTAAAGAAGTCCAACCTTCCCACCCTATTCCCTCCCCATTATCAGACCATTTATGAGTTTCCCATTTAGCTCCAATAATTTTATATTTATCTGTTTCAGCATATTGCACATCTTCCAATGCATTTGTCCAATTGATGTCCCAGATGCCTCCAGAACTAGGTTTCAACATATCCTCTATTCCTCCCAGTTTTTTACCTGCTTCCTTGATTTTTTCGTCCAATGTTTTTTCTGTCATTTTTTGTTTCCTTGTGGGGTTTCTCGCCCAACACATTATTATATGTAATTTATATGCTTTAAGTTTAGTCCCCTCTTTAGGGGGGAGAAATAGTAATGTTTATAATTGGGGGTTTCTTAGTTCTTTTATGGATTATGGTATATTGGAAGGCATAGGTTTGACTTCATCTGAAATAAAAGTTTATTTGGCATTAATTGATTTAGGTCCAAATTCCACAGGACCTTTAGTAAAAAAATCAGGAGTATCAAGTTCAAAGATTTATGATTTACTAGATAAGTTAATTGAAAAAGGACTTGTTACAACTTACATCCAATCTAATACTAATTATTTTAGGGCTGTAAATCCCAAGAGACTTATTAATTATGTTCAGACTAAAAAACAAGAAGTAGAGGAACAAGAAAAACAGGTGAGAGATATTCTTCCTGTTTTGGAGTCTCGTTTTAATAAATTTGAAGGAGAAACTAAGGTAGAATTGTTTAAGGGATATAAGGGGATAGAAACTCTTTTCAAAGAGATGGTTAGTGAATTAAAGAAAGGAGATGAATATCTGGTTGTGGGGGGAGGAGATAAGCCTAGTGCAAATGAAAGGACAAAATTGTTTTTTGAAAGAATACATTTATTGAGATCAAAAAAAGGAATTAAAATGAGGATAATTTTTAGTGAATCAAGAAAAAAATCTCTTAAGGAGATAAAGTTATTTCCAAATACTTCTGCAAAATACTTTCCAGATAGCACTCCTTCAACAATTAATATTTACAAAGATGTTACAATTCTATTAACTATGTCTCCTGTTCCTGCTGCAATAAGAATTAAGGATAAAAATATCACCCAATCATATAAAATTTATTTTGAAAAATTGTGGAAATTAGCTAAAAGATAATTGTTTTTTGAAAAGATATTTAAATGACTTTTTCTTAGAATAGTTTATGGGAGAGCATAATGTTTCTGAAAGATTGAAAAAAAGGATTGCTGAAGTAGAAAAAAAAGAAGCTCATGCTAGCATGAAGCATGCTGTTAAAGGGGGGAAGGATTATGCAAGAAATCCTGCTAAACATTCTAATCCAGATACTTGGCATTCGGGATTATATACTATAAATAAAAAACTTTCTGCTGCTGAGGAATATAGAAAGCAAGGAGGAGATCAAAATTCATTTAAATCACTAACTTTATTAAAAGATGCATATAGAAGTCTTGATAAAATAGATGAAGGAGCGCAAAAATATGATGTAGATAAAGTAAAAAAAGCCATATTGAAGCGTGTTGATAGAACTGGTAAAAAAATAGGACAGTCAGGTCTTCTTGAGAGTGCATATAGCCTATCTAAAATAATAGAACATGATTTGAATGCTGAGAGTGACAAAAAAAATGGTTTTCTAGAAAGAATAGCTTCGATAGGTTCAATTGTGGCTGTTGGCGTTGGAATATTTTTAATTAGTCCCACTTTAACTGGAAATGTTATTGGAAATTTAAATAAAACTTCGCTTAGTCTTCTTGGAGTTATCTTATTTGTTTTGGGATTAATTGGGGCATTTCTTCTTGGGAAAAAATATAGAAAATAAGAATAATTTTAGATAATTTTGAGGATAAATCTTTTATTCAAAAGCTTTAAATAACTAATTCTACTCAAAAAATTAGGTCCCTGTGGCTCAGTTGGTAGAGCGGACGACTGTTAATCGTCAGGTCGGAGGTTCGAGTCCTCCCGGGGACGTTTTTGTAAACAAAAACTTTAGGAGCGTTTACAAGCGTTTTGAAATACACTAATTTTAAAAACATCTCGCACATTTCATAATTATGGCAATGGATAAAAATGAACTTGAAGAAGTTCTTGAAGTATTAGCAAGTCATCGTGGTAGGCAGACAGAATTGATTACAGTGTATATTTCTGCTGGATATGATGTGAATGTTGTTCAAAAACAGCTGGAAGCAGAAAAGTCTACTTCTAAAAATATTAAATCAACTTCTACTCGTAAAAATGTGACTGAGGCTCTTGAAAAGATTGTTCGTCATCTTAAGGGTTTGAAAAAAACTCCTGAAAATGGTTTGGCTGTTTTTTGTGGAAATGTTGCAAAAGTTGAAGGTCAAACTGATTTGCAGATATGGGC
>Ga0075122_10000432_pt1 | contig 33530 bp, 58 predicted proteins | sample AntAceMetag02UKB_FD_69790 | JGI IMG/M metagenome (GOLD analysis project Ga0075122, IMG submission 69790) | Saline lake microbial communities from Ace Lake, Antarctica - Antarctic Ace Lake Metagenome 02UKB | ecosystem: Environmental > Aquatic > Non-marine Saline and Alkaline > Saline | place...
TTGACCAGATAAACACAACTAACGATTCAAAGCAAGCGGAAAAGTGGGCAAACAGGTTAGACTTTAGCAAAGTGGTAAAACCTTTAATCTTAAAACCAATTATACATCCATTTAAGATAAAAGCTAAAAAAGTTACTAAGGTGGAAATTAAACTTTTACAGAAATGGAATTCAGTCTGGAATTCAGTCAGGGATTCAGTCTGGAATTCAGTCGGGGATTCAGTCAGGGATTCAGTCTGGAATTCAGTCGGGGATTCAGTCAGGGATTCAGTCGGGGATTCAGTCAGGGATTCAGTCAGGGATTCAGTCGGGGATTCAGTCAGGGATTCAGTCTGGAATTCAGTCAGGGATTCAGTCTGGAATTCAGTCGGGGATTCAGTCTGGGCTTGCTTGAGTGGATTTTTTAAGATTAAATACAAATATTCATATAAAAGCTGTATAAAGTTATGGGAAAAAGGATTTGTGCCGAGTTTTGACGGAAAAATATGGAGGCTTCACGCAGGAGAAAAAGCTGAAATAGTATTTGAAATAAGCCAAAAAGAATTAAAGAATTATAATAAGGAGAAATAAATAATGTTTATAACATGGGCTGAGGGTGCAGTAGGGCTGGGCTTACTACTCATAGCAGGCAGGCTTGTAACAAAGAAGCATTATGGGCTTGCTGTTGTGGCTGCAGGACTGTTTTTAATGGTTATTAATTACTAGGGGGATGAGATGAGAATAACAAAAGAATTACTCAAGTCAAAAAGTCCTTGCAAAGAAGGATATATTTGGTTTTTAGAAAAATACGGGAATAACGCAAGCGTAGATTTAAAAAGGCTTTTAAAAGATGCTCCGAGAGAACATAGAAGTTGGATTCGAAAAAACTTAGTGGGGGCCGTAAGCACTGATTATGACGGAGATTTTAAATTCGGAGATATTGTTTATATTAGCTTAGAGGAATTGGGTACTTATCATAGGGGTATAATAACTTATGTTAAAAAATGTATATCAAAAGAAATGGGAAATAAGTTTTTAATTGGTATTTCTACGGGTTTTAGAAGTTCATCTTATGAGAAAATAGAACACGATGTATTTAATACATTAGCTGACCTGAAGAACCACTGGAGACGCATAATTGCAAATGCAAAAGATTATAACGAAGAGGAGACCAAATAATGTCAAACAAATACGAAAAGCTAACAGAGCCCCATAAGATGATAAACAATATATTTGCTAATGTAAACGCGGGAATAGAGGCAGGTAAAAAGCCAATTAAGGTGAAGATTTAGTATGAAAAATTACTCTGTAGTGTAATGGTAACACAATAGACCTTGAATCTATTATTCTAGGTTCGAACCCTAGTGGAGTAGCTAGAAAAATAATCCTTGACATTTTATAAAAAGTATTATATACTATAAATAATAAAAAAAGAGGTTTAAATGTTAAAAGTCAAGAGCCATACTAAGGAAAAAAGAGTAGATATAAGAAACGGAGTAGAATATTGTATACATAACATTCCTAAAAGTAGTTGTTCTTGGTGTACTAAAGATAGCAAGAAGGAGAAAAAGCATGACTAGATCAAAAATAAAAGATAAGTCAGAAAAAGTTATGTATGATGTATTTATTCGTGCTATGAAATTTGGAAAAACATATTTAATTTCACAAGTAGCATGTAAAGAAATCTCAGAAATGATAAAGGAGAAAATATGAAAAAAGAATCAATAACACAAGAGATAATAGAGACACCTGGCATAGATACAGCAGGATTAAGAAATGTTGGAGCAGCCATAATAAGACAGATGTATCAGGATGTAACCGCAGATAAATTGCATGGGAGAAAAGGTGCTAAGTTAGAAAGAGAGAGAGATAGAGAGTCTGCAATGAAGTTCTTTTTTGAAGGTGGTCTTGAAGATACTATAGATAGATATGAGTTAGATCTACGTATTAAAGTAATAAAAGATAGGGTAAGAGGTATGGTGGGTGTAGTTTAGATGGATAGAACACCAGACTGTGATTCTGGATGTCGTGGGTTCGAGTCCCATCATTCACCCACAAAAGGGAGATATGAAGAGGGTTATATGCGGTCAAATACGGATGCTTACGCTGAAGTTTCGCGATAGTCCCTATGATATTTGTATCTCCCTTATTTAGAGATAGGAGCTCAATGTATTTAAAAACAACAAAAAGAGTCGTATTAGATTCCCTTAGGGGTTTCACGATTAAAATAAATATGTTTAAAGCATTGAGCATTCCTACTTTAATAATAAGGAGATAGATTATGAATAATAGAGGTACTATGGGAATAATAGATTGGTTTTTAATAATAAATATGTTTATAATTTGTATGAGTTTGGTAGCTATTATTATAGTAAAGTCCAACAAATCAGAAATTATACCATTACCTAAAGAAGAAAGAATAGTAATAAATAAAGTAGCTAATGAGTATGGTCTTATAGGTGATGCTAGGTTATTGCTATTTGTAATTCGTAAAGTAGAGAATGGAAGACCTGGACGTGAATTTGGTGTATTAAATCCTGAGGCTATGAGATTTTTTGATGGTCGTCTTAGTTTTTTAATACAAGCTCGTTGGGCTGCAGGAACAATTAAGAAAAGATATACAGGTGATTTAAAAGCTTTTGCCGATAGATGGTGTCCAGTAGGTGCTATAAATGATCCTAAAGGTCTTAATAAGAATTGGTTATCAAATGTATTATTTTATATGGATAAGTGGAAGGTAGAGAAATGATTAAGAATCTAAAGGTGAGTTATGTTAGAAATAATTTGTAAAGTACTAGTAGGAATTTGTTTATCAATATTAATTATTGTAGCTTTATATACCACAGGAAGCGAGGGAACACTACTTTGCAATGACTGTAGTAATCTTATTACTGAGTTTACACATACAATGAGTAGATATTTTACGAAACAAAAAGTTCAAAAATATAGAGATGAGAAACTAAAGGAGAAAGTATGATGGAAATGGAAGAAACATCTGTATTATTAATGCATTGTTACAATTTTCAATTTGTTTTTCCTGATACAATGAAAAGAATACGAAATGATATAATTACTACTCTTAAAGAAGAAGGAGCATCAGAAGATTATTTAAGACGTATAGATAAGGTTGCTATATACAAGTCTTGGTTTGGTAGTGGTCTTGTTAAAATGGCATCCAGGTTAAAAGAAATGAAAGAATTAAGTGAAGGAAAATAGTAATGGCAAGTGAAATATCAGATTTCAATTTAGCTAGAGCTCATTTAAGTTTGAATTTTAGAGAGAGTAAACTATTTGATGTATTCTTCAAGTTATATTCTGTAAAGAAGAGATCAGGAAAAGTACAGAAGGTAACTCCATCTCAGGCATGTATAGTGGCGCAGCTTAACAAGAATCAGTTTGTAATTGCATTAGAATCGTGTATTAGGATGCATGTTATACGTAAGATTAATGCTAAGTTAGTTGAAACTATTAAAGATGGTAATATACTTCATTCTATTTTTAAATTAGAATCTAAGGTTGGATGTCCTATTTTAGGAGTTGTATATGATAAAGCTAGGAATGTGTTTTATTGCTTGGATTTAGATTATAAGAAATGGAAATTAGGACGTGATTTATTTGTTACCACAATTATGGATAAATTTTCAATAAAATCTCCTTCTAAAATAAAAGAGGAATTTGATGGGAATTCAAGTATGATGAAGAAGGCATTAGGATATTATTGTACTAAGTATGAAGCTGCCTATGAAACCAAATATAGAGTTAATCAAGGAATATTTAAGATGATTAGATGGATTTTGGAGCAGTTGGAGTTAAGAAGTCTTGATAGAATGATCATATTTAAAATGATAGATGATGTATTTTACAGATTGAAGGACAAGAAGTGGAGAGCAACATGGAAGATCATATCTGAGGATTGTAATCAGTTTATAGAAAATTATATAATATCTTTGAAAACAGAAAATAAAATATCACAATTTTACACTGATGAGAATGGTAATGTTAAGATAAGGAGTTAAGGGTAATGAATTTTTTTGATATCATAAAAAGTATTTACAGTAAGAATAACAGTATTCATAATATCGACCAAGGATTGACAATTACATTGTTAAAGTGGTTGAGTTATGATAAAAAGAACTTAAATATATTGATTAAGTTAATACAATATCAGATGTATATTGATCCAAAGCATCTTTATTATCTGTTATTCTTTAGTATTCCACGAGGTAGACCACCATTTTTAAAGAAGATTGAGAAAGTAATTATAAAGGAGAATGCAGTATATGATAAGATAGGGTATGTGCTTCAGTGGTCAAAACGAGAATTGAGTCTTAACGCTGTTGTGTTGAATAAAGTAATTAAACCCAATATAAAATATTGGAAAATGCAGTTAGGAGTAAGTGCAAGGTCTGCTGGTAAAAAGAAAAAGAAAAAATAATCCTTGACATTTGGAAATAAATGTAGTATACTAGCAGGAAATATGAGAGAGGAGTTTAGTATGTCAATCATGCTTAAAGAAATAAAAGAAGAAGATACAAGGTTAGGACGACATTTTGCGGTCTGGAGTGGGTTCAATAGTAGCTTTATGGATTATGACGACTTAGGTTTCTCAAGAGATAGTATTGAAAATTATATTAAAGAACACCCATTCCCAAAAGACAAGCATTATAGTGAGGAAGAGGTGGTTGATGATTTCACAAGTGCAGACGGAAGTGTAACTATGAGTTGTGAGAAGGAAGAGACAGCAGATTGGGTTGTGGAAATGATTAACAAGTTTATTACTGTGATAATTGTGGTAGGTATGGTTATCACTCAATATATTTAACAAAAGAAGGCAAGACTCAATGTACGGATTGTGCAAATAAAATGAGATTTGGAGTAAGGAGGTAGAGATATGAGAAAATATAAGGTAAGAATGAATTGCTCAAGTTTCCAGGATATTGTTGTTAATGCTAATAATAAAGAAGAAGCTATTGAGGAAGCACAAAGGTTTGCTCAATGTCCTCAAAACGGAATGGAGTTTGGCGAATTCTTAGAGGTAGAAGATGGGGAAGGTGCTGAGAATTAACTTAACACATAGGAGATATGATGGTAACTGAGAAAAAGTTAGTAAAATCTGTATTAAAATGGTGGAAAGAACATGAGTTTGATAGTTATGCGACTGTTGATGACGAGTATAATATGTATGATGACGAGCCTGAATTTGTAAAGATAGCAAAGGAACTTTCAAAAGGATAGGAGGTAGATTATGAATTTTTGGGGTTGTTATAATTCTGCTGAAGCATTATCTGTGCATTATGCTAAATTGAGAAAGGCGGAGAAAGCTAAGAAAGCCAAGGAAAAAAGAGAGAAACAAAAAGCTAATAAATAGGAGGTGAGATTATGCAGACAGGACTTTGCTTTTGCGAATGTAGCCCACATCTCTACTTGTCTGCATTTTTTCTTGAAAATATGGAGATAGCAACATGAAATCAATAATCTTTAACACTGAAATGGTTAAGGTAGTATTAGAAGGAAGAAACAGCAGATTGGATTGCTGAAATAATAACTAAGTTAATATAAGGAGAAGTAAGATGGGTCTAAACGATTTCTTAGATAATAAAGAGATGCTCGGAGATAACTACGATAAGTTTGTTGCCTTAAAGAGTAAGTTTGAAAAAGAAGGGTTTCCAGAGAATATATCTGTATATAAAGCCATGAATCATTTAACACCTGAAAAGTTAGAAAAGATAAACTTGATGAAAGATGAAAACCCTACTTATAAGACTAGCATAGAATTCTTTTTCAACGATCCAAAAGATATAAAGTTAGTTGCTAAATTCTTTAAGATAAGTATGGTTAGATTACAGGTTGGAGATAGTACTTTGTTAGTAGAGTTACTTAAGTTGTTAGATAAAGAGGAGACTAAATAATGGCTGATAAAGAATGTACTAGTTGTGAAAAGGCTAGCTGCGATAGTTGTAAAAAGAAAGTAGGTAATTATAGCAGTCCAAGAATATCATCAGAATTTATGGATTGTGCATTACCTTTGACATTTGATAGTTATAATCTTTGTTCATTTAAGTGTCAATATTGTTTTGGAGAGATGTTTAAAGCATGTAATCCAGCATATAAGGATGGGATTACATTAAAACATGTAAATGTTAAGAAGATAAATGATACGTTTAATGGAAAAAGACCAAATGATCCATATTACAGAAATTTTCTAAAGCATAGATTTGTATTTCATTGGGGTGGTTTAACAGAACCTTTTTGTTATTTTGAAAGAAAACAGAGAATTGGATTGGAAATAATGAATAATCTTGCAGATATAAAGTATCCAACATTATTTTCTACAAAGGGGTTAAGTTTATTTCTTGATGATAAAGAATATATGGATTTGTTTAAAAGAGCAAGTGAAGCTAAGAATTTTGCATTTCAGTTCTCTATTGTAGCTAATACAGATGAAGTATCTAGTAAGATAGAACCACATACTCCAGTAACTTCTGAAAGATTAAGAGCAATGAAAGCAATGTCAGATCTTGGATATTGGACTGTATTAAGATTACGTCCATTTATAATTGGTATAACAGATGTTGGTCTTGAAGAATTATTAATAAAAGCAAAAGAATGCGGAGCTAGAGCTATTTCTACAGAGTTTTTTGCATTGGACTCCAGGATTATACCATTATTAGGTGATAGAATAAAGACTATTTCAGATCTAGTGGGTTATGACATTATTGCTTATGCTAAGAAGTTATCTCCCTCTGAGAGAGGTGGATATATGCGATTAAACAGAGATGTAAAGGAGCATTTTGTTAAGAGACTTTATGTAAAATGTAGAGAGTTGGGTTTACAGATAGGTATAAGTGATCCAGATTTTAAGGAATTAGGAGATTCAGCATGTTGTTGTAGTCTTCCAAGTTCTCCAGATGTCTATCCTGAGAATCCAGAATTATGTAATTATTCTAAAGGTCAGTTAACAGGAGAGTTAATTAATCTAAGAAAAAGATATTGGAAATCAGGTGGAAAGGACTGTTATTTACACTGGGAAGATGTTGATAGTAAAGTTGCTAATAAATGGTCATCAGATGCAGCGTATTGTGGAGATTCAATAAGAAGATGGAACACAAATTATTCTATTCAGGATGAGGCTCATCAAGCAGAATTTAAGGTAGTATGGAATAAATTGAGATCACCAAGTGGTCCTTACAGATATTTTCATGGAATGATAAAGCCACATCATCTTGATGCAAATGATATGATTGTATATAAATATAACCCTAAACCTTATGAATTAAGGTGGAGAAGGGAGGGACTTTTGTAAAAACAAAGAGTAATAAAAAATAGTCCTTGACATTTAAACAAAAAAGCGGTATAATATATATAGAAGCGCAAATTCTAACTATCTAATATATTTACTAAAGTTTAAAGAGATCTTGGAATCCGTTCTTTTCAGAATGGGTAGTTAGTTTGCGCTAACCAGGATCTCTTTTTTATGTTATAGGAGAATCAAAATGCCATCAGGAATCTATACAAGAACAAAAGAAATTAAAGAAAGAATCTCTGTTAAGTTAAAAGGAAGAAAGTTGTCTAAGAAGCATAAGCAACATATAAGTGAAGGAAGTAAAGGTAGGATTTGGTCTAAAAAATCTCGAGATAAGCTTAGAGATAGTGTAACTAAATATAAAATATCTAAAAAATATCTTATAGAACAGTATGTTACGATAAAAAAGAGTATGTCACAAATATCTAGGGAACTGCATTGTTCTCGATCTACGATTAAGTATAATTTGTTAAAATATGGTATTCCAATACGAGATAAGAAAGATTGTTATAAATCTTTGACTCATCATATAGATTTGGATACTCGTAATAATAATGAAGATAATCTCTTACATATATCTATTTCTAAGCATAATTCTATACATCGAAAATGCTATGATTATCTGGTGTGCACAAATCAAATTAAAACATATATAACATGGTTTACTGAAAATTATGGACTTAATTAAACCAATAATAAAGAAAAATTTAGACACACTGTTTGTAGGAATAAATCCAGTTGAAGGAAGCATAACTAAGGATGGGTATGATTATTTCTCTAATAATAGTGCATTCTATACTATCTTGTATAAAGCAGGTATAACAAATAGTAAGATAAGTTCAAAAGAGATGCTGGATAATAACTTAGGAATAGTTAATTTCTATTATGATATATTTGGTGATTATAATGGAATTCCAAATGTAGTTGTTGCTAAGTATAGAGATTCATGTATAAATTTGATAGGTAGATATGCACCTGATAAGGTAGCTATTATGTCTAAACATGTTGCAGAGAAGATATTGCTTAAGGTTGTAGAGTTTGGTCATATAAGGTCTATATTTTATTGTGTTCCATTTCCAACTTATCCTATGACTAGCATTAAAAAATTACAATACTATAAGGAGTTATTACTATGAAGATTGGACTACTTACATTTCCGATAGGTAAGGTAGGCGGGATTCTAACAAACGTCAAGAACTTAGAAAAGGGTCTGCTTGATCTAGGACATACTGTTGAGAAGTATTTTATTACAACTAACATAAGAAAGAAGCCAGAGAAGAATGATTTTGGATGGGAGTGTCTAGGATTTGAGAGTGAAGAGTTTTTTAAGGAGTATCTAGATAAAGTAAATGACCTTGATTTAGTTATATGGGAAGTGTGTTGTCCACATAAGACAAAAGCATATACTAGAGAAACTTGGAAGAAGTGTTTTAATGTTAAGCCACAGCAATTAGCATATATACATGATAATTATTTTGAGAAGTATTATCCATGGTATGCAGAGATTCCATTAAAGCATAATATTAAGATAATTTGTCCATATCAGTATATGTTTGATGGTGCCAGAGGGTTAAGAGCCATGAAGGAAATTATTGATAATCCTATAAGTATACCTAATTCAGGTCTTTATACAGAATCTAAGAAAGATATATTAGTAGATCATAATAATTGGAAAGGAATAAAGCATAAAGAATTAGTTATGAAATATGTAGATCAATATGATGGTAATGTCATAATGTTTGGAGATAAAAATACTTTAGAGTATAGACAAGCTGTTCAGGAGTTTGATTTTACAAAAGTAGATGATAGAGGATGGTGTGATAGAGAAGAGATAGATAAAGCATTACAAAGTGCAAAGGTAGTAACTGACTTATGTAAAAGAGGAAATGTATCAAACATATATGATTACACTATTACAGAGGCTATTGCTTTTGGATGCATACCTGTATTGCAGACTAAGATTTGTCCTAAGCATGAAGAAATATTTGTTGAATACATACATAGTCCACATCAATTACCATCTGTTGTTAATAGGATTATGAGTACATTTGATGACTATGAAGATAGAAGAATATCTAATTTGAAGTTCATTGATAGGCTGATACCAAAGAATATAGCATCAGAAATATGTGAGTATTCGACTGTTAATTATAAAGAAACAACGGTAGGGACGCTGTTTTCTTTCTAAGTAATAGCCATAACCAAATGTATGGGTAATTGATTTTTAATGTAAATAAATAATAACAAAAGGAGAAGTAAAATGATAGAAGTAAAAAAGGAAGTGTTCGCACGCTATTTGGATCTCATTATGTTGAAAGGAGAATCTAATAGTAGAGAGGCAGTTGTATCTTCATCTAAAGATAGTAATGAAGTGTTGTTAGTTACATCAAATAAGGTTGTTGGCTTGAGAGGAACATATAAGTTAGGTCTTGGAGACCTTGGAACTATAGGATTAGATAATATAAAGATTATCAGTGATTTTGTTAAGACTATTCCAACAAAGGATATTTCTATAGAAGTTGCTTCAAACAAGTTAGTAGTAAGATCACAAGATAAAAATTCTGTATTGAAGGCAACATTGAGAAGTCCAGAATATATTTTAAATACTATTGATTCTAAGAAGTTTGATGCATTGGTTTCAAAAGCTGGTGAAGGAAGGATAACAATAAAAGGGTCAGATATAAGTAATATTATTAATTATCTGTCTATTATAACTGCTGCTAATGTAACATTAAAGAAAGTTGATAATGTCTTACAGATTAGAGTAGGAGACGATCAAAATGATATAGGAGCTAAATTAACTGTTGAAGGTACTTGTGATGATTTTACAGTTAAATTACCTAATCTATGGATTGACCTTTTGTCAGTAGTTGGTAGTAATGATTTAATTATTGGATCTCAAGAGAATGCTCCATTGTATATGAAAGTTGATACAAAAGAATATATGTTTGAATATATAGTATCACCAACAGTATAAGGAGTAGCTATGAATGAATTAGTAGGTTCTATATTTGTTGAGAAATACAGACCAGATAATTTTGAAGATATAGTATTAGATAAGAAGAAATTAATACTAAAGTATATGAGTGATCCAAAAGCTATGCCATCATTTATATTTCATTCTAATAGACCAGGAACTGGAAAGACATCGTTAGCTAAGTTAATGATAAAAACATTAGAGTGTGATAGTCTTGTGTTAAATGCAAGTGAAGAAAGAGGTATAGATACAATAAGAGAAAAGGTTAAACTATTTGCTAGAGCATTATCTTCTGATGTAGGAAAGAAGAGATGTGTGTTCATGGATGAAGCAGATGGTGTAACTAAGATAGGCTTAGATTCTTTAAGAAATCTGATGGAGGAGTACTCTGCCAATTGTTTCTTTATACTTAGTTGTAATAATCTATCAAAGATAATAGAGCCAATACAGAGTAGATGTGTTGTAATAAACTTTGAGCAGCCAGATAAAGAATTAATCAAGAAGAGATTAATGTTTATAATAAAGAATGAGAAGTTAGATATTGCTGATAAACTGCTAGATCAAGTAACTAATGCATATTATCCAGACATTAGATCTATGATTTCATGGATTCAGACGTATTCTCTTGGAGAGGCTGATGTAGAGAGTGTCGCAGAGTTCAGAGTTTTGGTTAAGGCAATAGTTAGTAATGATGTGGACTTTGTGTATAAGAAAACATATTCTGGAACATTAAGAATAGTTGAATTTGTAAAATGGTTTTTCGACTATCTTTTCAAAAATTGGGCAAAGCTTGGTATGGATAGCACAAGAGAAATTGCTGTTCATCTTGCAGATATAGAAAAGAGTATGTATATTGGGTGTAATTCTGAAATAGCATTCTTATCAAATATTCTACAGATTATGCGAATATTTAAGGCTAACTAGAATAGATTAGAATCTTTGTAAGGGCATTCCCCCTTGTAATCAATTAAAGTCATTGTAATGATGATCTATAGTCCTGTAAACGGGACTGTAAGATATAATAAAAGAGGTTATCTGTGAGAATAAAAAACTTAGAGTTTTTAATGGAAGAATTGAAGAAAAAGCTTCCAGAATATTTAGCTATGCACAATAGGATTTCTGGAATTGACGAAAAGTTTCAATGCCCTAATAGTATAGCACATAATAATAATGATGCCACACCTTCTTGTAGTTTATTACCAACAGATGATACACGTTTTCATTGTTTTGTGTGTGAAGAATCTGGTGATATATTTAATGCTGCTAATCTTATTGAAGGTAGACCATTACATGGAGAAGAATTTGTTTCTGAGAATGTAGCTTATTTAGCAGACAAGTTTAAGATATCATATAATGTGTCTAAGGAATCGGAAGAGAAAATAGAGGAACATCGTGTAGTTTCTAAAGTATCTGAGGTATTAAAGTTAGTAGCTACTATGTTAAGCACTACTATTAAGAAGAATTCTGATAAAACAGAGGAGATAAGACAATATGTAAAAGAAAGAGGATGGGAAGGAGTAATAGATAGGTTCGAGTTAGGCTGGTGTAAGTATAATAAGTTATTTGAGGCATTGAAAAAAAGAGGATATACAGAAGATGAGGTAACCTCAGCAGGAATAACACATCATTTATTGGATAATAGGTTAGTAATACCAATAAGAAATCATTTTGGATCTGTTGTTGCATTTGCTTCTAGACTTATAAAAAAGAATGTTGGTTCAAAATATCTTAATTCAAGAGAAACGGCAGTATATAAGAAAAGTGAAATATTGTTTAATCTTGATAGAGCTAGAGCAGTTTCTTCTAGATTGTATATTGTAGAGGGTTATGCAGATGTTATAACAATGGTGTTACATGGAATTGAGAATGTTGTAGCTTTATGCGGTACAGCTATGACAGAAAAGCACTATGAATTGTTGGTAAGATGCGGTATTAGAGAGGTTGTATTTTGTTTAGATAATGAAAGTGGAGCTAGAGTAAAGTTAGACACTATTCTACATAAAATAATTGGAACTAAGAAAGAAATAGCATTATATATTAAAACATTACCAAAGTTAAAAGATCCAGATGAGTTTGTTCTTAAAGAGGGTGCGGAGAAGTTTAAAAGTATACCTGAATTGTCTGTGTTTCAATATCAATTAGAGAGATTTATAAAGGATCAAGATGATAATGTATTGTTAGAGGAATGTTTATTTGCTATTCATATGGAAGATAGTCCAGTAGCTAGAGAAAAGTTATTAAAAGAGATGGTTGCTAGAACAGGAATAGGAAAGAGTGCTTTAAATAAAGAGTTACAAAAGTTTGAATCTCAAGATGGGGACGCTTCTATAGTTACTGTTAATGATATTCTTGAAGAACAAACAAAAATGCAACAAATAATACCTACATTCGAAGATTGGGCATGGAGTAGAGGTGAGTTATTAGGATTGAATATGGGTTGGAAAGATACTACAAGGGTTCTAGATGGATTACAAAATAGCTTATATTTGTTGATGGGAAAACCAAATGTTGGTAAAAGCTTATGGTGTTTACAATTAGCTCTTAATTTAATTACTTATAATAAGGATAAGGTATTTGTATTGTACTTTAGTATTGATGATAATACTAGGAAAGTGATACCAAGATTGTTGGCTAATTATAGTGGTATAGAAATTAATACAGTAGCTAATCCAAAGTTTGGAATACAGCATAATAAAGAGTTAGAAAATGACCAGAAGTTAGAATTTGCAGAAAAAAGAGATGATGCTGTAAATAAGTTAAGAGAGTTGGTAACTAATTACTTATCAATAAAGGATGTTAATGATGGGTATACGCTAGAATATTTTATTAAGATGGTAAGAATATATAAGAAGATAGCTGGTAGAAAACAATTAGTGGTATTTATAGATAATTTACATAAGATGGGATTAAAAAAGAAATCATATGATACGGATAAGTGGATAGAAATAAGTGGTGGATTAAAGAGGATGTGTAATACGTATGATATTCCTGTGTTTTGTACTGTGGAGCAGAGAAAGGGTGGAAAAGTGGCAATGCTTGAAGATATAAAAGATACTGTTGATTTATCATACGATGCAGAAGCTGTTATTATGTTAGAAACTGATTTTGATGCTGCTAAAAGTAATGAAGATGTTAAGTTATTTCATATTGTTGATGGTTCTGATGCATTACCTGTACTTAGAGCTAGGGTAGGAAAGAATAAAACAAGTGGATTTAAAGGTAATTTATTTTATAAGTTTTTTCCGAGTATCGCAAAATTTGAGGAAGTAGATGAAGATCTTAGGAAAGAATTTAACCAGGTGAGAATATGAATGTTGATTGTAAATATGTTACTGTTTCTACTATGGATCAGATAGATAGATTATTTAAAAAATTGTTAATTGTGGATAGCTTCTCTTATGATATAGAATCTACAGGACTTAACTGGATTAATGAAATAATTGCTTGTATTAGTTTTTCTTGGAAGGAAAGAACTGGAGTGGTAATACCGTTTTATTATTCTAATCCTAACTATATGATAGATCATACATTAATTCCATTTTGGATGGAAGAAGATAGGGAAGAGTTACTTGATGGCTTAAAAGAGGTATTAGAAAGAAGATGTTGGAAACGATATAATAATGGTAAGTTTGATAATAAGATAATAAAAGAGAATTTTGGTATTAGTCCAGTTGGTCCATTCTTTGACAATATGTTAGCACATCATTTGATTGATGAGACAGCAAGAAGTCATAAATTAGATGACTTGGTATTAGAATATACAGATATGGGTAACTATTTTAAAGTTATGCAACAGTATAAAGCAACATCATATGTGTGTGCTCCTCAAGATGTATTATGGAAGTATAGTGCTCAGGACGCAGATGCAGAATTTAGATTAGGTAATACATTTAAACCTATGATAGAGGAGGAAGGATTACATGATTTATTTCACAAAATAGTAATGCCATATTCTGAAGTGGTTGAGAGTATGGAGTTAAATGGTATTCGTATAGATGTAATAAGGGTTGAAGAATTACGTAAAAAGTATAAATCTCGGATAGATAAGTTAGAATTAGATTTATTAGATTTAGCTGAGGTACAGGATACTGTTAAGTTGTTGGAAAATACAGCAAGGGTAAAGTTACAAGCTAGATATGATAAGTTAAAGAAAAAACATTGTTCTTTTCAAGATTACTGGAATTCAGTTATATCTAAGAAACCAATAGCATTTAATAATAGAAGTTATCCACATGTTAAGTGTTTATTATATGATATATGTGGTGTTACTAAAGCTATGACAGGTAGTCAATCATGGGCTACTGGTGAAGATGTATTGAAAAAAATAAAGGGTAAGGTAAAATCAGCTAATTGTATATTACAATTAAGGAAGTTAAATAAATTTTATGGAACATACATTAAGAATATTCCTGAATTAGTACAAAATGTAAAGGTAGATGGTACTGGAAGATTACATACTACATTTAAATTACATGGTACTAAGACTGGTAGGTTAGCATCTAAGAAACCAAATTTACAGAATCAACCAAAAAGAGATCCTGAAAAAGCTAAGGATATTCGGAGTTATATTATTCCTGAGGAAGGTTGTGTATTTTTGGAAGCAGATAATAAAGCAGCTGAGTTTCGTTGTTTAGCAGAATGCTCACAGGATCCTGATATGATAAGAGACCTAAATGATGGTCTTGATATTCATACTCATATTGCTTCTTATGTATTGAAGAAATTAGAAAGTAAGGTTACTGATTCAGAAAGAAGTGCTGTAAAAGGAACAGTATTTGGTATCATGTATGGTAGAGGAGCTAAAAGTGTAGCATTAGAATATGGAATATCTATTAATCAAGCAAATGCTATATTAGCTTATTTTAAAAATAAGTATCCAATAGCTGCAGAATGGGTAGAGGAATTGAAATTAGAGGCATTAAAGACTGGTGAAGTAGTTAATTATTTTGGTAGAAGAAGAAGATTTCCAATACTACAAGGTATTGATTATAAGACAAAAGTATATAGAGATAGAAATACAAAGAAGTTGATATTTTCTAGATTATCTGAGTTAGAGAGTGCTGCTTTACGACAAGGAATTAATTCTCCTATACAAGGTATGGCTCATGATTGTTTGATGATTGTAGGTATACGGATATTTAGAGAGTTTAAAAGGAGAAATCTTCCTGTTAAGTTTTTAGTTGATATTCATGATGCATTTTTATTTGAGATTCCAAAAGAAGTATTAAAAGAAGCTGCTGAAATAATAGTAGAAAACATGGAGAGACAAATAAAAAGTATGAAAGTACATATGAAAGTAAGTTTAGATATGTCATATACTACCTGGGCAGATATGCATAAAACATCTTTGGATAAAATAAATAGTTTAAATTAGAAAAATAATCCTTGACATTTTAGTAATAGTAGTGTATACTGCAATAAAATACAAAGGAGAAAGAAGATGAAAAACTTACAAGCTGTTACTAAAGAAGAAATATTAGACATTAGAGATGGAGTAGAATATTGTAAGCATAATATTCAAAAAGAATGGTGCAGTTTTTGTAATGGTGAGTATGCTATAAAAAAAGAACAGGAGATGAAAAGATTTAATGCTGTAGATATTGAAGAAATTAAGTTAAAAAGTCAATATACAAAATCAAAAGATGGATTTTCTAGATTTGGTGAGCCATGGTTGGATGGAGAGGTTTCTTATGTGAAAGATATTTTTAAGGATATACAGATAAGAGGATGTGAATTTAGAAAACTTGTTTTGAAAGTAAGCTTGAAATTAGAGAGAACTAAAGGTGCTATATCTTGGATGTATGAGTTATTATTCAAACCTGAATCCTCTCTTGTTAGAGGAAAAGTAACTCTAAAATATATGCAATAATAAAGGAGAACAAAAGATGCCAAAAGTAATAGAAATAGAGGAAACAGTAAGTAGAACAATTCAGGTTAGGCAATATGAACCTGTAACTATAACTTCTACAGTTAGAGCTACTGTGGATGAAACTGATAAGGTTGCAGAGGTTAAGCATAAACTTATAAAAGGATTGGTATCTGTAGTAGAATCAGATTTAGAGAAATTCTATAAAAGAAGATAATCCTTGACAAATTAGTTAATATGTAGTATACTAGGAATAATAAAAAAAGGAGATTAGATGGAAACTATAAAAGAAATACTAATTAGAAGGGATGGAATGACAGGATCAGAAGCAGATACTTTAATACAATCAGCAAGAGATGATATGAATAGTAGATTGGCAGATGGAGAAATGCCATATGAAATTTGTGAGGAATACTTTGGATTAGAGCCAGATTATATTTTTGAACTAGTGGGTTAATGTAAAGGAGATTAGATGGAATATGTAGGAACACAGTCAGGAAGTAATAGATGTACTACTAAGAACATTCAGAGTATACCGAAGTGTGTAAAATATTAAAGAATAAAGATTCTAAAATAACAATAACTATAAGAGGAAATTAATATGTCTGAAAGAGAAGAGATTTATAATAAGAAAGTATCAAAAGAAGATAGATTGGATGTAAATAGTATGTTAACCTTATCTAGAATAGATATTAAGAGGGTAAAAGATATACAAGAGGAAATAGATCAGTATGCAAAAAAAGAAGTTCCTGAGTTAATAGCTAGAGGAATAAGTCTTGGTAGTCTTTCAGCAAAGATGGAGTTAACAGATGCTATTCTTTCTTTAAGGAAGGTGGAAACAGAATTAAAATTCTTGAGAGAGAAAAGAAAATCAGTAGTGAAGAACGCTTCAGAGGAAAAAACAGATGCAGCTAAGACAAGAATAGCAGAAGCTGATGAGGTATATCAGGCACACGATTTCAATTATCAAGCAGCTAAGATAGTAAGAGAGTATTTAGAGTTGAAGAGAGTAGATTTAGAACAAGCTCATTACGCGTATAAGAATGAACAAGCAAATAAGAGAGAAGATAGTGGGCATAAGGTTGGAGATGTTAACTTTTAAATAGAATAGATAATAAAAGGAGAAGTAGGGTGAGTAAAATAGAAAACTACTTATAGCTGTTGCAATAGTAGGTATATTGATAATTGCAGGGCTGCTTGTAGATAGAGAGATGTACGGTCGTGCTGTAATGGCATTTGGTATATTTTTAATGTTGATAAGAAGTATTTAACAATAACAAAAAGGAGAAGTAAGATGGGAAATGAATTTGAGAATCCGTATGCAGAATCAGAATTTGGTAGAACAAGAGCTGATGATGAGACAGGAAATGGTAAGTTGAAGTTTAATCCAGGAGATAAGAAAGTTATTAGATTTGTATCTTCTAAAGTAGAGCATAAAATACATTGGAAGGTAATACCAAAGCATGGTAGGATTATATGTAGAAAGACATTAGGTAAGGATGAAGAGTGTCCTATTTGTGATTACTTGAATAAAATACAGGCTAAGGATGGTTGGGCAAGATGGGGATGTTCTGCTAATGTTATAGACTATAAGGATAACCAATTAAAGCAGTGGGATTTTTCTATAGCAACAAAGAATGCTATTTTTGATGCTATTAGAAATAATGGTAGTGTATCAAAAGAAAATCCTATTACTAATTTTAAGATGCAAGTAGAAAGAATTGGTGCTAGTAAGGAAACTGTTTATAAAATAACTATTGCTAGAGAAGCTACTAAACTTACAGATGATGAGAATTCTCTAATGGCAGATATGAAATCAATAGTTGAAGGATTTAAAGTTCTATCAGTTAGTGAATTGAGAGGTTTTATAACAGGAGAGAGTGAATCAGAAAATAGAGAAGTCAATGTAGATGACGGTGACACTTTTGATACTGCAGTTGAAGAACCAAAGGCAGAGAAGAAATCAGATCCTGTAGTTGAAACACCAAAGGAAGAAAAGAAAAAAGAAGCTACAAAAATTAAACCATTAGAAGATGAAGAGGATCTATTCTAAATGTTGAAATTCATTATTGGAATAACTCCAGTAACTAAAAAGAATAGTCAACAGATATGGTATAAAAAAACTAGGGGTGATAAAAAAGTTCCATTTATTGCTCCTAGTGTTAGGTTTAAGGAGTATCAAGAACAATGTGCTTTATTTATTCCTAATGTAAAGGAACCAATTGATGTTCCAATAACTATTAAAGCTATTTATTATAGACCAGATAAGAGAGTGATAGATTTACCTAATCTTAATGGCGCATTACACGATGTGTTAGTGCATTATAAAGTGATAAAGGATGATAGATGTACTATTGTTGTATCAACTGATGGTTCAAGAGTAGCTTATTCAAAGAGTAATCCAAGAACAGAGGTAGAAATTACTGAAAGTGATTATGAATGTTGGGAAGTAAAGAAGAAAACAATGGATGATATGTTACCTGAAAAGAAGAGAAAGAGATTGAGAAAGGTATATATATAATGTTTGAAGAGATTAAACAAAATAAGATAGGAGAATTTTATTCAACTTTAAGAGGTAGACCTTTTGTGTTTGAACGAGTAGGATTGCAGAATTGGCTAGCTGGGTTATCTGTATTTGGGAATAGTAAATAATCCTTGACATTACAATAGCAATGTAGTATACTATTAATAATATAGAAAGCTTAGTGGCGTTCTGGGAAACGTTCTGCGTGCAGTTCTAAGTCGACTGAAGACACTCACCTACTGTGTGAGACACAAAAGGCTAGCAAGTTCGAATCTTGTCTAAGCCTTCTATATTTATAAAGGAGTTAAGTTGTGAGTAGCATTAGAAATAAAAGAGATATTGGAAATGATCTAGAGAACTTAGTATATCAGAGAATGTTGACATTTGATCCTGAAACTACATTAACAAGTAACTCAGGTGCAAGATTTCAAGATGGGGATGTGTCGACTCGATTATTTAGAATAGAGTGTAAAAATACTCCTTCTCAGAAATCATTTAGTATAAAGAGAGGAACATGGCGTAAGATCCAAAAAACAGCTGACGTATATTCCAAGACAGGGATAATAGTTAGTAAGAATCAAGATGGAGATGTAGTTGTTCATATTAAATTTAGTGAATTTATGTGTATATTGGAACTAGCAAAAGATAATATAGAGAAGGAGAGAGATAAAAAATGAATGAAAAAGAATTTATGAAGTTTAAGGTAGGAGATTTGGTTGAGGTTAACGGAAGAAGTATTAATTATGGTGGTAAGAGAGAAGACCATGTTGTTGGGTATGTATGTTATACTCGTGCTAGAGGAGGGTATGAAGGAGGCAGTTGCATTCCTAGAATAGATTTAAAATTGCATATTTCTCCTATGTATCCTGGTTGTAGACACACTGTTTATTTTAATGTACATGATATAACGTCTATGAGAAAAATAATTAAGGAGAAAGTTATGGGAAAGTATGATATTACAGTAGATGAAGCAGTGAAGCTATTAGACAGTAGAACGAATTATAACCAAGGTTTTATTATTATGTGTAATACGATGGAAAGAGCTTATATATTAGTATGTACAGGAAGGTATGGTAGTGAGAATCAATATGAGTTCAAGTCATTTGAAAGAGCAGCTTATTATATGTCAGATTTAGGTGTTAGTAGTGTTAAAAAGAAGTGTTTAAAAGAGTATTTGATTGCACAATTAGTAAGAGGTGGTAAGCTATACTATACTTATTCTTATAAGCAATTAGTAGAAGCAGATTGTTCGTTACCACAAATAGTATTAGAAAAGACACATACAATAAACATAGATGGAAAAGATATAGAAATAAGTGATAAATCATTTATAAATTTAAAGAAATCATTAATTAAATAAAAAGGAGAACCCATGAATGCAGAGACGATTGGACTGAGTAAAGTACTTATTAAATTAAATATGAGATCCCATAACTGTATTATCGCAAGTAAGGGTTTGGATGGAGATTGCGTATTAACATGGGTTAGTTATGGCACTAATTGTGATGTATATGTATTTAAAAATATACAATACATAGCTTATTCTTCAGATTTAAGAACGAGTGATGATGAGGAATCTGGATTAGAGAATTATTTGCGTGGACATTTACAAAGAAATAAATTATATTATGCTTCATCATGGCAACAAGTGTTCTCTGCCACGTGGTTGAAAATTATAGTTGATGAAACACATACAATAACCATTGATGGAAAAGATATAAAAATAAGTAACGAATCATTTGAAGAATTAAGAGCATCTTTTAAAGAATATGAAGAAGATTAAAGTAGAAGAGAGTTTTGATAGTCTTGATAGTAAATTCAAGGGAGAAGCAGTAGTTATGGAAACTTTAACAAAGAAACAAAAGATGACTAGAATCAGACAAATGATTGGTCGAGATAAGAAATTAGCAGTCAAAGAAGGAAGAGGATCAATTCTAAAGTTTGGTAATGATTCTAGTGTAGGAGTAACAAAGTTCTCTACATTTAATTGCGAGGGATTAGATTCTCTTGGTAATATTCCTCATGGTAGATTTACAGTGTTAGCTGGTCCAGAGCAATGTGGTAAGACAACTGCAGCACATAGAGCTGTAACTAGCTGTCAACAAACTGGTGGAATAGTTGCTTGGATAGATGTGGAATCTCAATTGGATCCATTATGGGCAGAGAAGCAAGGTAATAATATTGAGGAGTTATTAGTTATAGACCCTAATTCTTTTAATGAGCCCACATTAGAAGCATATCTTGACAAATATCGTGAGCTTACAGTAAAAAGTCTTGTAGATATGGTAGTAATAGACTCTGTAACTGCTCTAGGAAGTCTTGGAGAGTTAAAAGATAAGAAGGGATCAAGGAGTTTAGAAGATGATACTATAGCATTACAAGCTAGAAAGCTATCTCAATTCTTTAGAGTAGCTACAGGAATTACATCAAAAGCTAATTGTGCTACTGTACTTATAGCTCAGGTTAGGACTCCTATAGGTCAGTATGGTAAGTTTGAGAGTGTACCTGGTGGAAATGCTTTAAAACATTACTGTTCATTCAGATTATTATTTAGAAGAGGAAAGAAAGCAGACGCTCCAACAAGTAAAGGAAAGTACATAGGATTTAGTAGTGTAGTAAAAGTAGATAAAGGTAGATCATTAACAGTAACAGAAGGTGATGAAAAGATGATACCATTCTATTTTGGGGAAGGTTATCGTGCTAAATCGGAAGGAAAGCTACTTGTAACTGCAAAGGAAAAAGAAGGAGATTTAGAGGAGGTTTGGGAGGATATAATAGTAAAGGAGAAAAAGAAATGAATGGAACAGAATGGTTTGGTACTATATGTATGGGAATAGGTATGGTTGTAGTTGTGGCCTTTCTACAAACTTTTCCAGTTATGTGGTTATGGAATTGGTTGATGCCATTAATATTTGGATTACCGAGAATAACAGCGTGGCAAGCATTAGGATTATCAGTTTTATCTAGTTTCTTATTTAGTAGAAGTAGTGTAAATAATAAAAAGTGAGCGGATAGTGAAATGACATATGATCCAAATGCATTACTCACAAATGGAGTATTTTTACATGGAATCAAATTGTTAGCAGGAAGTCTTTGGTGCATATTTGTTGTAGGATTATTTTTACACAGATAAATTAAGGAGGAGAAATGTTAAAACCTATAAAAGCTATAGCTATAATTAAAAAAGAAATAGAACGTCAAAAGAGTTGGATTGCAGATGAAAAGGAACGAATGGAATGCTATAAACAAGATATAATGGATATTAAGCTTGATATAGAACTTCGTATGAGTAGTATAAAGGAATTTCAGGGTTCAATAGATAAGTTGGAGAAGAAATGAGTGAATTAATTACAGCCGATTTACATATAGATTCGAATAGGGATATGGAAGCAACAATAAGAGTACTTACCTTTATTAGAGAAGAGGCTATAAAAAATAAGGTTAAAAGGGTAGTAGTGCTTGGAGATATATATGATAAGAAGCATCCAAATTCAGAGGAGCGTATGGTATTTCAGAAGTGGGTAATGGGATTAATTGATTCTGGATTAGAGGTATTACTTGTTGTGGGGAATCACGATTCGTTTGCACTTAAATCTGTAAATAGAGGAGAAAAGCATTATTCATTTGGAGAGTTTGAGATATTAAGAATAGCGAAGGTAAAAGTAGTTAGATCGGGATATAAGGAAGATGAAATATTTTATGGTCATTTTCCAGTTGGAGAGGCTGTACTTAGCAATAACTATGATATGTCCTGTTTTAGTAAGAATGTAATTACTACTAAAGAATTAGTAGAAGATAATCCTGATTGTAAATTGTTTATGCTGGGAGATATACATAGAGGTCAAATGGTATTAAATAGTGAGAATAAACGAGTGTTATATGTAGGAAGTCCTGAGAGGGTAGATTGGGGTGAGAGAAATGATCGTAAGGTAATTCTAATTAGAGATAATTTAAAGTTAAGTTCTATAGAGACACCGATTAGAAAGTGGGTACAAATAGAAGAGGATTGGACAGATAATCAGCACAGCAATGACTCTGTAGATAGTAGTATAGATGGAGCAATAGTAAAGCTGGTGATAAAGATACGTAAGGATACTCCATTTGTAATAAGAGAAGATTTAATACGAGAAAGGTATGTAAATGCATATAAACTTATTATAAAAAAAGATGTAGTAACAACAAATAGAGTTAGAAATAAAGATATAAATGAAAGTAAGTCTCCCACTAATTGTTTTATTGAATATGCTAATAAGCTTAAGTTTTCAAAAGTTACAGTGACTGAGGGTATAAAACTTATTGGAGGAGTAAAGAAATGATTATTAGAATTGTTGTGGGTATTATCATAGGTAGTTGTATTATAGGGACATGGATAGGACTTGTAAGGATACGTAATGCATTGGTGCGTGAGCTTAATGAACAAAGAAAGCAAACGATTATAAATATTAAGGAAAAGAAAATAAAAATAGAAGTAGACGCTTTTATAGATAGAAAAGATGGGAGTTTTAATATCTGTGGTCATGACTCTTTTGAGGATTTGTGTGAGAGACACTTAGATATTAATAGTTCACATAAAAAGAATAGTAGACTTAAAATTATTGCTTGTAGAGGACAATTAATATTAAAAAGAATAAGAAATACATAATATAGAGGGAGTAAAGAGATGAAAATTGTAGTTCAAGATAAAAAAGATAAGAATGTAGAGCTTACAATAACAGGAGCTGAGTATCAGGATTTAGATAATCTTGTTGATGCGGTTATTGAAAGAGATAAAAATACAGAAATAAACGTAGGAGGTCCTGAGTTACCGCCTGGAGTGCTAGATACTGTTTTAACCAAACTAGGAATTACTACAGAAAAGGTATATAGAATTTAATAAGTAACAATAGAGGTAGGAGGGGTTTTTAAGTTTGTATATAAAAGATATCTCCTTTAGCAGACTTATTTTTCCCTCTCCTACCTCTTAAATTAAAGGATTATAGTAATGAACGCAGATATGGAAATAGTAAGAATAAATCCTATGATAGGTATGGCTTCTTTGGTTGGTACTGGTATACCCAGATATCCAGATAAACCTATATTTGGAAATTATTTTGGATTTATCCATCCTAGTATTCAGCATATAGCTTTAGCAAAGATTTTTAAGAAGCAGCTATATAGGGAATTATTTTGTCTTAATATGTGGGAAGAGAATTTAGTAGTTATACTAGAACATATACCAATTAAAGATTTAGAGATTATTAGCATTAACGATAATGCAGCTCTTGTTATTGATAGAAGGATACCTAAAGAATGGATAAATAAAGAGGTATGTCGATATGGAGCTCCTATATCTACTCACCTTAATTTTTATGATGATGTAGAAAAGTTAAATAAGGAATATTTATTAGCATGGATATAAAAAGCATTGAAGTATTTGATTTCTTAAGTTACAAGCATGAGACATTAGAATTACCTACTGATGATATTTACTTAGTAGTAGGAGAGAATTTTACTGGTAAATCTAATTTAATTATTGATGCTCTTACTTGGTGTGTATTTGGTGTTTCTAGATATAAGGGAGATTATGTAATTAGAGAAGGAGCAGATGAAGCAATAGTTGCAACTACTTTTGAGTTGGATGGTATAGAGCATGTAATAATTACAACTAAAAAGCGTAAAGGAACAGTCAAGGTAACCTGTGATGATTATAAAGGTAATCCTACAGAAACAAAAGCTTATATACAAGAGTTACTTGGATTGGATTATGATACTTTTTCTAATTCAGTATGCCTTGAACAAGGAAAAACAGAATCTTTTGCAAAGTTATCTCCTAAAGAAGCAAAGGAATTAGTAATAGGTATCTTACAATTAGGTATCTACTCTGATTATGAGCAGGTAGCAAAGCAGAGATTAAATAAGTATAAACTTGATTTAGATACATATAAGTCGAAGTTAGATGCATTGGGAGATGAAACTGCACAAATTGAAGATTTGGAATCTAAAATAGCTGGTTTGAATAAGAAGAAATTAGAGAAAGAGAAACCATTAGTAACATTGAATGACCAATTAGTTATACAGGTAGAGATAACAGATAAAGCAATAGAAGCAGTTAAGAAGTTAGAAGATAAGATATATAAAATAAAAGTAGATAAGATAGCTCCTATTGAGGCTGAGAAGTCTGTTATAAGAAAGAATAGTAATAGTATTTCAGGATTACCAAAAGATTGTCCTACCTGCAAGCAAAAGGTAACGGAGGAATATAAACAGGAAGTAGCTGATGAATATGCTAGACAATGGAAGAAGGTAGAGGCTAGTCTCACTATAGCAATAGCTAAATTAAGTGAATTGAGTAAACTTGAACAAGAGGCAAAAGAAAAAGCAGATAAAGAATCTACGAATCTGGCAACCATAAATAAATGCATAGCGGATATAGGATTGGAAGTAAGAACAATAAATCAAGATATACAATTTATAACAGGTGAATTAAAAGGCTTAGAAAAGTCAAAGGCTATAGTAGAAGATGGTAAATTAAAGATAGTAAGATTAACTAAGCAAGCTGCAGTGTATCAGGATTTGCATACAGCATTTGGTAGAAATGGTATTCCGAGTTATATAGTTGAGAACAGTAAAGTGGAGATGGAATCCATTGCTAATGACTTGTTACAGTATATGGAAATTGAGTTATCTATAGAGTTGGTAGTTCAGAAGGAGTTACAGAAAGGTGGTTATGGAGACACTTTTGAAATGATGATTGAAAAGAATGGTATAGCAAAACCTTTTGAAAATTATAGTGGATCAGAGAAGATTCTAATATCATTTGCATTGAGGATAGCTTTATCTGTAATATTAAGTCGTAGAAGTGGTAGTAAGATGCAAACACTTATTCTTGATGAGAGTGCTATATTTTTAGATACTAATAATACGAGACAGTTTATAAGAGGATTAAAGTATGTTTATAAACTGTTTTCTTTTAAGAAGATGATTGTAATAACACATGATGCATATCTTAAGGAATCTTTTAACAATACTGTTGTAATTAAGATAAAAAATAAAATTAGTTATATTGAGGAGTAGATTATGAATGTAATTAAATTTTTAAAAAAGACAGCTCATAAGGTAGGAGTTGAATGTTCCGTATTAAAAATATGGGATATTGAAGTGGATAGATGTATAGAAAGAGAACGAAGAGTTAAAGAGGCAATTGGTTTTAAATTACATCTTAATTGGTGGCAGAAGTTAATTAAGTTATTTAGGAGAGGTAAGTAATGATTGAGTTAGGAAATAAAGTATTATGTGAATGTGGATGTAAAGGTATATAAAGCCAGGAAACAGATTTATTCATGGTCATGGTGGAAGAGGAAAGCAAGGTTGGTCTAAAGGATTAACTAAAGAAACAGATAAACGAGTAGCTAATAATTCTAGAGTTAATTTGGGGAAATTAAGGATACCTAGAGAAACAAGAACATGTGAATGTGGTTGTGGTAATCTTTTTATATGTAAGATCACTTCTAAGCAAAAATTTATTAGATATCACAATAGAAGAGGTATTTGTGCATCCCAAGAGACACTAAAGAAGCAGTTAGATAGTCTGTTCAGCAGGAAAAAGGAAATTAGTAAAACTCAGAAGAAGCTTTGGGAAGATCCAATCTATAGAGATTCACAAATAAAAGCAATAATGTCTGGAAGTAATAAGAAACCAAACGAATGTGAGAAGCTTCTATTTAAAATAGTAGACAGTCTATTTCCAGGTAGCTGGTTATTAAATACAAAAGGAGAGCATATTAGACCCGCAGGCAAATGTCCAGACATAGTCAACATTAAAGAGAAAAAGTGTATAGAGCATCGTGGGGACTATTGGCACGCAAACCCAGAATTTTGTAAAAGAACTGGAACTAAGTTTGTATCTGGTATATCTGTAGAAGATATAAGACAAAGAGATAAGAAAAGAATAGACTTAATAGAGAAAAAAGGATGGAAAATACTAATAATCTGGGAACACGAATTAAAAGACATGGAGAAATTGAAAGATAAGATACTAGAATTTTGTAGGGTGGAGGAGTTATGGTTATAGTAGGATCGAGAGCAATACATCTGCCAACAGGACGGGAATGCTTTGTAATCTATATTAATCTTAAAGAGCCTAAGTATAAAGTTAGATTTCCGAATATGCATGCAACAGATGTATATGAGACAGAGTTGGAAGAGATTGAACCAGCTGAGCCATTAATAGCTTCTGAAGTTGAGACAGCGGAAGACCTGAGAGGTACAGATGGTGTAATAGTAAATAAGAATATTAAAAAAATAAGGGAGGAGCTAAAGTGAATAAGGAGGAAAGAAAGATGGAAATAAGTGTATTAGAAAAGTTCGAGAAAGGTATGAGAAGTGAGTCTTTTATGAAACCATTAAGGAAAGTAATAGAAGAGGATAGTAAAGACGGTATGGATATAATAACAGCAACTACTTCATTAATTACATGGCTTACTGTAGAGGCAAATACGTTGCAACAGAGAAAAGTAATAAAACCATATGTAGAAAAAATATGGATAAAGTTAAATGACATGATTAGAAATAATAAGTTCAATGTAATATTCTTAAAAGAGTTTCTTAAAAAGTATAGGTAGAGTGTGTTATGGTTGGTTATCATTATACAACAGCTAATAACTGGAAGAAGATTAAGAGTTTAGGTTTGATACCTTATGATATTAAGAAGGATGAATTTAAAAGGTATGGCTTTAAGGATGGTATTTGCACAGGTATTTGGGTTTGGACTAGTAGAATGTATGGTAAAGCACATATAGGGTCATTATTATGGCAGATAGCTACAAAAGATGCTTTTAATGTCGTTTTGCTTAAAGTTAACTATAATAGAAATGATATAATGCAGTTTGGAACTTTTGGTCGTATTTTACAACATTCGGGTGCGGTTGAAAATTTTGTTTATCATGATGGTACTCAGGAATCTGTTTTGGTAACTGAACCAATTTTAGCTATTGATATTACTGTGGTTAAGAAATATTATTTACGAAATATAGTAAGATAGATAAAGGAGAAAAATGAGTAATGATCTTCAGTGTGAACTATCAGATATTATGGAAATGATACATAGATTCACTGCAGTTAATAAGAATAACACAGTATTTATAGGGTCTTTTGTTGTTTTTGATAAAGAAGGAGATACTATAGATGAAGCTAATGCTATGGTAGCTTATGGAGATAAAGAGCAGTTAAGGGTGGTACTTAATGAGCTTAGAGATGTGGTTGAAGATGAAGCAAATAAAGATGGTTTTGTAAATATATAGGAGATAAGCTATGGCTAATGCTAAAGCAAGAAAACTAACTGTAAAACATATTAAAGAAGCTTTTGATTACATATGTGAAAAGTATAAAGTGGATGAAGAAGATATAAGAGATTGTACAGTAAAGCATAGAAAAGCAAGATCCGCATTTATAAAGCTATGTCATCATAAGTATCTTATGTCTTTAGCTACAATAGGAGAGCAGGTAGGAAGTAGAACTAAGGAATGTTTAATAGAATATTTGGAGATGGAAGATGAATAATTTGCCAGCAAAAATGCGAAGAATAGAATTAGTTAAGGATTTATTATTACATCACTTTCCTGAAGAAGCAATAGCAAAGAAATTAAATGTAGCTATTGCACAAGTTAGAAGAGATAACTTAGCCATAAAAAAGACACAGGATAAAGATATAGTAAATAAAGTTGCGGATAATCTTATTAATATAATTACTTCTGCATCCTTTTTTAGAACTAAGGAATTGTATGATTTATTAGCAGACCCTACTACCACTACAAATCAAAAGGTAAAAGTGTTAGAAGTGATGAGAGGAGAGGAGGAGCACTGGATAAATATTTGTAGCAGGTTAGGCTATGCTCCAGGAGATAGTAATAAGCCATTGTTACACCTTCATCAGAATATTTTAAATGTAGGTGGAGGAACTGAGAAACCGAACATAGATAAAGAAGGAAAGCCTATTCTAGATGGCCTGGAAAGTAAGGTATCGAAGTTATCAGCTTTAGAGAGAGAAGACGTCAGAATTATATTAGAGCAAAAATTACAGGATCTAAAGTTAGGAATAACAGATGCTGAAATTGTAGAGGTGCACAAGGATGTCTAAGAATAAGGAAATAAAATCATTACAAAATTCATTAGACTTTTTATATGCTATGGATTATAAAGAGAGACCAGTTGATATAATTGAATTTTTATGTTCCGATGAGTATCTTGGAAAATCTACAGAGCAGGGTAGGAAAGTATTTCCTGTTTGGAAAGAGTCTCTGGAAGATATGTTTAGTAATACAGAGAAGTATGAGGTAGCTTTAACAGGAGCAATAGGAACAGGAAAGAGTAATACAGCTTTATTAGGAATTGCCTTCTGTTTACAAAAGATATTGAAGTTAAAGGATATGAGAAGCTTTTTTGGTAAGATGAGTGCTGGTGGATTTGCTGTTTCTTTCTTTTCATTAACTAAGACATTAGCAAGTACAACTGGATTTAGTAAGTTGCAGGATATGTTACAAGCTTCTCCATGGTTCATGAAGCAAGGTACTGTAAGAGGTACAGCTAATCCTGTATTACATCTACCTCATATTAATTGGACATTGATGTCTCCATACGCTAGAGGTTTTGGAGTTACTGGAGCTGATATTATAGCTGGTTTACTTGATGAAGTAAACGATCCAATGGAGAATCCAAAACAAAGAGAACGAGTAATAAGAACATATCAAGCTACATTAAGAAGATTTGAAACTAGATTTGCTAAGAGAAAGAATGTACTTACAAAGATGTTTATCGTAGCATCAGCAGAAGATGAATCTAGTTTTCTTGAATCCTATTTAAAAGATAGAAAGAATAGCACTACATTATCTGTATATAGTATTCCATTATGGAAAGCAGATCCAACTAGGGTTTATTGTGGTAAAAACTTTACGATAGCTTTAGGTGATAAGTTTAAAGCAAGTAGAATATTAGAAACAAAAGAAGAAATAGAGCATGCTAGATTAGTTGGTAGTGATTTGTTAGAGGTTCCAATAGAGCATAAAGAGGTGATATCTTTAGATATAGTTGGTGGGTTAAGAGATATTTGTGGTATAAGTGTATTTGGAAAGAGGAGTTCTAAGTTAATTCCTGCTCCTAAATTTTATAAGCAATGTGAGATGCCTCAGAATATATTAAATAGTATTACTGGTGATGAGCTAGATGTACGTTCTCCATTTAAGGTAGATGAATTAGAGATAGGATTAGAAGATGATATTTCATTATTTTCATTGTTAAATTTGAAGATGCTACGAGATATTGATATTCCAAGATTTATACACCTAGACGCAGGTAAATCTCATGATAGAATGGGAATAGCTATGTGTCATATAGCTGGTTATAAAGTAATGCAACAAGAGAATGAAATAAATGAGATAGAGGAAGTACACGCTCCAGTAGTGTTGGTTGACTTTATGATTAGAATAAAAGCAAAAGATGGAGATGAAATTCCTGTTATATTGCCAAGAAAGTTTATATATGAGTTAATGAATGCAGGAGTTAACATTGCTAAAGTAACTGCTGATAGTTATTTATCAGATGAGTTAAGACAGGTATGTGTAAAGTTAGGACTAGCTGATGATCCTAAGTCTTTATTACTATCAGTAGATAGATTTGATACTCAGTATTTAAACTTGAAAACAATGATGATAGAACAGAGAATCTTTTATTATTATTATAAACCATTTCAAGTTGAGGTGTTAGATTTAGAACATGATAAGCTTAAAAGAAAAGTAGATCATCCTAGTAAAAATTCAGAGGGTGCAGAAGGCACGAAAGATATTTCAGATGCCGTTGCAGGCTGCACATTTAAGGCTATTGAGATATTTGATCCTTCAGACTATCAAAGTTTAATAGTTTCTTTAGTAGATAAAGATAATGAAGAAGATGAAGATATAAAAGGAACAAGATGGTTGTTGCCTAAGGAGATGCAAAAGCGGAGTGTAAGAATTAAAGGTGAGGGAAAAGACGACTTACTACAAATATATGAGGGTATATAAATCAACGCTGTAGTAGGTATAAAATTCTTAACTGATACCATACTACCTATAAGTGATTAAAGTGTGTAGAACAGACGATTTGACGTGTTAAAACCGATTATAAATGGTTAATTAAACCATGGAAGTGTGTAGGCAGAATGAAAATAATAGAAGAGCTAGAAAGTGTATCATTTTCAGATAAGTTATTTATAGAAGAACAAATTAATAAATGGATGAAAAAAGAGTCCATGGAAAATAGGATGGTAAATATTTTTGAGTGGTTGGATGAAAATAATATGTTGAATAGGAAAGAAATTAGAAAATATGTTATGATAAAGAAAGAGGGGATATAATGGTTAAGTTAAATAAGAAACAAAAAAAAGTTAGTATCTGCTTTTAGTAATTATTTTATACAGAATATGTTTTTAGAAGTATCGGATGTAATAACACATAATAAAGCAAGGGAAGGATTAACCTTGTTAGCTAAGGATATGAGAAATGTAAAAGTAACATGTGATAAAAGTAATAACACTCCAGAAATAATTGATAAGAGTCAGTTTTGTATAGATTTGTATTTTAGTAAGTATAAGTCTGACTTTAAATTGAATATTTTTGTAGTACCATTTAATTATTTAAAAGCAACACCAATCACTATGACTGTTAAGTTGAGTAAATTGGAAAAGTTTAGGAGTATAGGAGAGTAATTATGATTGTTTCAGAGTTGGTTAAAGAGTTAAGTAAATATCCAAAGGATGCTAAGGTTAAAGCTACTTGGGAGGGTACTTTTGAAGAAGTATCTGTTTATTTATATAAAGATGGAAAAACAGTTATGATTGACGCTGATGCTGATTTTTATCGTGATAGATTTGAATATAAGAAGAAAAATGATGAAGAGTTTATTATATTTAAAACTCAGTATACTGTTAAACCTAAAGACTTAAGGAAAGTTGAGAAGAATAAAGATAAGGTTCTTGTTGTACATATTACAAGCTTGAAGGAATTTGGTGACGATGCAGTTGCTGATTTAGGGTTATGGAAATCGTCTTATTTAGTTCTTTATTATAAGCCTATCCTAACTTATAAAGAATTTAAGAAGTGGTATCTTAAATGTATGGACTTGGATGTTAAAGATTATTGGTACGCTCCTCCTGGGTATAATAGAGACACAATAAATAAGGATGCAGAGGTGTTATATGAAAAGAGCAAAAGTATTAAGTAGTAATATAATATCAATAGGGTATGAGAGTAAACAACATCTTCTATATGTTACATTTTCTAGTGGTAGTGAATATGTATATGAGCATGTACCAGAGAAGTTATATAAGGATTTTTTAGTAGCAAAGTCAAAAGGTAGATTCTTTGGTATCAATATAAGAAAGAATTATAAAGGAGAGAAAATAAGATGAATAAGATATGTGTAATAGACGGATCTCATCTAGCCTTTCGAAATCTAATAGCTCATGCTTATCTAGGTGTGGGACGTATAAAGACAGGAGTTACATATGGATTTCTAAAGTCTTTATTAAAAATCGACAGAGAATTTAAGGTAGGTATGGATAATATGGTTGTGTGTTGGGATTTTGGTAAATCTGATTGGCGATTAAGATTATATCCTGAATATAAGGCAGGTAGAGCAAAAGGAGATATAGATATAACATCTTATAGAGATCAGCTTAAGATGTTGAGGGAGGCATTAGAATTACTAGGAGTAGCTCAGTTTGGTGTACAAGGAGTAGAGGCAGATGATTTAATAGGTATACTATCAAATAGATATTATAAAGAAGGAAGTAAGGTATTAGTATATAGTGGTGACCAAGATATGTATCAATTAGTAAAAGATGAAGAGCCAGGAGTTGTAGTAATAAAGCCACCAAATAATGATGTACTTATGGAACAGGATATATTAAGAATTACAGGAGTATTACCTAAGCAGATACCAGACTTCAAAGCATTAGTAGGAGATAAGTCAGATAATATACAAGGTGTTAAAGGAGTAGGAAAAGTAAAAGCTGCAAGATTATTAAAGGATTATAAATGTTTAGAAGTATTGTTAGAAGTATTTAAAGATCAGAAGGGATTGATAGAATCTTTAAAGGTTCAGGAACGTTATCGTGAAGAAATGAATAATCTGAAAGATGGAAAGTTATTATTAAATAAAAAGATAACAACTATATTACGAGATTCAGATAAGGAAGCACTTACAGAGAATCAAATATTTACAATAGATAATTGGGTTAGGGATATTACAAATAAAGATAGAGATAAGTTTGTTGATTTATTAAGGAGTTTGAATATGATTTCTCTATTATCTGATTTCTTTGAGGTACTATAAATTTAATCCTTGACATTTAACTATTGGTAATGTATACTATGAGAAATTAAGAAGAGATAGATATGATTGAAGAACAGGAATTGTTAGCATGGGGTTATTTAGATGATAGGTTGATAAATATTCTAAACAAAAAGTATGACTTAGACGAAGCTATTGAAGATATTAAAAGCTTTAGAAATTCGAAATGGTATACAGGAACAAAAGATACATTTAAGGAGATAAAGGATGATTGAGAAGTTAAAAAAAGAACATGATGGTGAGTTTGGTTATATTGATGAGGATGGTACAAGTTGGGATAGTCCTGCAGAGTATTTGCAAATAGAAATATTAGGATTCTGTGGATGTGGGAATCCAGAAGAGGTTATGGTATACGTAAAAGAAATGCTTGAGAAATTAGATAATAAGCAGTGGGGTAATTATGATGATATGCCATATATGTTTTTTGTAGAGTGGGCTGATCATAATGAGTTTACTGAGCATGGTTGTACTGTAAGATGTTCTTGGCTTTCAGATAAAGGTAAAGAACTTTTAAAAGATAT